>Ga0208356_1000020_pt1 | contig 75647 bp, 71 predicted proteins | sample NGESurshal072012_4_FD_184467 | JGI IMG/M metagenome (GOLD analysis project Ga0208356, IMG submission 184467) | Arctic peat soil microbial communities from Barrow, Alaska - NGEE Surface sample 53-1 shallow-072012 (SPAdes) | ecosystem: Environmental > Terrestrial > Soil > Wetlands > Peat ... | reverse complement strand
CCTCTTGGCCCCCCGCTTCGCGGTCACTCCTTAGGAGAAGACGCATGACTGAGATCAAAGACACCGCCGCCCATTTTGTAGCCGCGTTCAACGCCAATGACGAGAAGGCCCTCAACGAGCTGCACGCGTCGGACATCAAGTTCAGCGCGCCAGGCGGCTTCAAGGCCACCAACGCTCACGAAGCAACCGCTTACGCGAAGCGCTGGCTGAAGGGCTTCCCGAACGGCAAGATGACCGTCCGCAACGAGATCGTCACCGCTCCCTGGGTTGTCCAGGAAGTGACGATGGAAGGCACCAACACCGGTCCCCTAGAGGGCCCGATGGGCACCGTCCAGCCGACCCACAAGCATGTCGTAGGCAAGGGCGTCCAGATCCTCAAGGTTGAGAACGGAAAGATCACCGAGGCTCGGATCTACTTCGACCTCCTTGACCAGATGACCCAGCTAGGCCTGATCCCTACCCCGGCTACGGTCTAACAAGCAGCTAGCGTCGGATCCGGCCCTCCTGAGGGGCCGGGTCCTTTTTTTTAGCTCTCGGCTGTGACCGAGATCTCCAGCTGGTAGATCGCCTGCGGCTGGATCGCGCCTTTGAGCAGCATCGGCTCGTAGTCGCTCACCTCGAACCCGGCCGGCAGCAGGTCGCGCGTCGTCTCTGACATCAGCACCCGGGCCGGGCGCACCTTCGAAAGGTAGGAGCTGTTGTTCACCGGGACGCCGATCAGGGTGAACTCCAGCCGGCGCTCCGAGCCCACATGGCCCATCACGACATAGCCGGTGTCAAGGCCGATGCCGACCGAGATCCCCGGCTGACCGGCATCGATGAGCTCTCGGTTGAGGCGATCGATCTCCGTGACCATTCCCCGAGCGGCTTTCAGCGCCTGGGCCGCGTGGTCAGTCATTGGGTTCGGCGCGCCGAAGACGACGAGCATGCCGTCACCCTGGAACTTATCGATGTTGCCGCCGTGCGCGAGGACGACGTCGATCATCCGCTCGAAGTAGTGGTTCAGGAAGTCGACAAGCTCTTCCGCCTCCATGCGCTGCAATAGGGCGGTGAAGCCTGCGATGTCGGAGTTGAGCATGGTCACCTCGCGCCGCTCGCCATGAAGGAACGGAGTCGCGCGGTCGGAGCGCGCAAGCACATAGTCGGTGACCTGCTTGTTGACGTGCAGCTCGAACAGCGAGCGAAGCAGCTCCGAGCGCTCGTACTGACGCGCGTTGGCGATGGCGATCGCGGCCAGGTCGGAGATGGCCTGCAGGAACTCCTTGTCCTTCTCTTCGAAGATCGCGGCTTGGAACGGGTTGTCGACGTACACGGCGCCGATCACCTTGCCCTTCGTGACCAGCGGCACCGCAATGATCGACCGGAGGTTCTGCAGGATCACCGACTGCTGGCCCTTGAAGCGGTCGTCGAGGCTCGCGTCGGTCGAGACGACGGCCTGGCCGGTCCTCACCACGTGCTCGATAACAGTCTTAGAGCCGAGGAAGAGGCGGTTCCTCTCCGAGTCGGCCTCGCTGCCTGAGGTTGGCACCGAGATCGTGCCTGTTACCGGGTCGACCAGCACGATGAAGCCTCGTGAGGCCTTCATCAGGGTGATCACGCGGTCCATAACCTTGTCCAGCACCACGTCGAGCTCGAGGGAGGAGCTGAGATCGCGTGCGAGCTCATAGAGCAGGTGGTCGCGAATACCAAGATCGACTTCGTGAGCCAAGGGCACGGAGAGCATAACGAAGCGGATTCAGGAATCAGGTGATGTACCGCCCCTCTCCCTGCAGGGGAGAGGGGCGAGGGGCGATGGGCCGAGGTGGGTGTGGGGAGGAGGGCCGTGGACCCAGCCACCGGTAAACTCGAACTCCAATGTCCTCCGACGGACCACCCATGCCCGCGGTCGAAGCCCTGCTGGAGCGCCTCAACCCGCCCCAGCAGGAAGCGGTCACGCACGGGGACGGCCCGCTTCTGATCTTCGCGGGGGCCGGCAGCGGCAAGACTCGGGTGCTCACCGCCCGCATCGCCTACCTGATCGCGACCCATCGCGTGTGGCCCGACCGCCTGCTGGCGGTGACTTTCACCAACAAGGCGGCCAAGGAGATGCGCGGCCGCGTCGAGAGCCTGGTGGGAGAAGGTGCTGAAAAGATGTGGGTCGGCACCTTCCATTCGACGGCGGTCAAGATCCTTCGGCGGGAGGCCCAGCGGATCGGAATTGTGAACAGCTTCGTGATCTTCGACGAGGACGACACGCGCGCGGCGCTGAGACGCGTCCTGGACGAGCTGAGGCTGGACCCGAAGCGTTACCCGATCGGCGCTCTCAGCCATGCGATCTCGCAGGCGAAGAACGACCTGAAAGGACCAAACGAATATCCGAACCGCAGCTACGCCGACGAGGTCGTGCGTCGTGTCTACGAGTCGTATCAGGAAGTACTGCGCCGGTCCGGCGGGCTGGACTTCGACGACCTGATCATGAAGTTGGTCGAGCTCTTCAACACCGACGAGGAGGCGCTCGACAAGTGGCGCGACCGCTTCCGTCACGTGCTGGTCGACGAGTACCAGGACACTAACCGGGCGCAGTACGTGCTGATCAACCAGCTCGCTCGCGAGCATCGGAACGTGGTCGTCGTCGGAGACGACGATCAGTCCATCTATCGCTTTCGGGGCGCGGACATCCGAAACATCCTCGACTTCCGCAAGGACTACCCGGACGCGCACGTCGTGCGCCTGGAACAGAACTACCGCTCGAGCCAGGCGATCCTTGACGCCGCGTACAGCGTCATCCGCAGCAACCCGGAAAGGGCCGAGAAGCGCTTGTGGACCGAGCGCGCGGGCGGCGAGAAGGTGATCGCGACGCAGGCCTACAACGAGATCGAGGAGGCCGAGTTCGTTGCCGACGAGATCGAGCGGCTGCGCCGCACGGAGAACCGTGGCTACTCTGCCTTCGCGGTTCTCTATCGCACCAATGCACAGTCCCGCTCGTTCGAGGACGTGCTTGCGCGCCGCCGGATCCCCTACCGGCTGGTCGGCGGAGTTCGTTTCTGGGAGCGGCGCGAGGTCAAGGACGTCGTCGCGTACCTGCGGTTCTGCTCCAACCCCAAGGATGCGCTCAGCTTTTCGCGCATCGTCTCGGTGCCCCCGCGCAAGATCGGCAACGTCACCGTCGACGCGCTCAACGCCGCCGCGCGCGAAGCCGACACGGACATCCTCTCGCTGCTGGAAGAAGCAGGGCGCGTCGCCGGCGTCCCGCGGGCCGCCGTCGTGCCGCTGCAGAAGTTCCGCGCGCAGATCGAGTCCGTCCGCTCGGTTATGGGTGTCATGCGGCCGAGCGAGCTGCTCGACCACGTGGTCGAGATCATGGGTCTCCGCCAGCACTACCTCGATGGGACCCCGCAGGGCGAGGCCCGCATGGAAAACCTGAACGAGCTGCGCGGCCTGGCCGAGAGCTTTGACGACCGCGAGCCGGCCGAGGGCCTGGAAGACTTCCTGGCGGAGATCGCCCTCGTGTCGGACGTCGACGCCTACGACGAGAATGGCGAGGGCGTGACGCTGATCACGCTCCACATGGTCAAAGGCCTCGAGTTCCCGGTCGTGTTCATGGTCGGCATGGAGGAAGGGCTGCTGCCCCATCAGCGCGCGCTGGACGAGCGCGAGGAAAACCCGTCCGCGAACGGTGCGACGACGGAGATGGCGGAGGAGCGACGTCTCTGCTACGTCGGCATGACGCGCGCGAAAGACCGTCTTTACCTGAGCTGCGCTTTCCGCCGCCACCTCTACGGGCGCTCGCAACCCGCGTTCCCGAGCCGGTTCCTGACAGAGATCCCGCAGTCGATGCTCGGCACGCCGCGAGGCAGCGCGCCGGTCGCGCCACCGCGCCAGGGCTACAAGGAAAGGTTCCAGGAGAGGCAGGTGCAGGAGGCTCCGGCGGCTCCTCCCGTGCAGCGGTTCACGAGCGGCGATCGGGTCAGGCACCCGGCTTTCGGCGCGGGGACCGTGGTGAAGAGCACGCTCACGCGCACCGACGAGGAGTTGGTGATCAAGTTCGACAAGGCGGGCCTGAAGATCCTCAGCGGCATGCTCGCCCCTCTGACGAAATGAGCAAGCGCAAAAAGTTCGCCGACCCCGCGGTCAGGGTGGCGGAGCTGCGGGACCTGATCCGCCATCACGAGCACGCGTATTACGTGCTCGACCAACCCGACATCTCGGACGCGGAGTACGACGCGTTGTTTCTCGAGCTGCGCCGGATCGAAGAGGACCGGCCGGCCCTCTTGACCCCCGATTCGCCAACCCAGCGCGTGGGCGGCGAGGCATCCGACCAGTTCGCCAAGGTGCGGCACCGCTCGCCGATGCTCAGCCTTCAGAACGCTTTCGACGAGGCCGAGATCCGAGCCTTCGACAAGCGAGTGCGTGCAGCGATCGGCGACCAGGTCACGTACTGCGCAGAGCTGAAGATCGACGGTCTTGCCATCAACCTGACCTACTCGAAGGGCCGGCTTCAGCGCGCTGCCACGCGCGGCGATGGGACGGTGGGCGAGGACGTCACGGCCAACGTGCGCACGATCCGCAGCGTGCCGCTCACGATCACCCCCTCGAAAGGCCTGCCCGACCTGTTCGAGGTGAGGGGAGAGGTCTATTTTCCGATCGCGGCTTTTGAAAAGCTCAACCGCGAGGTCGAGGCCTCGGGACGCCAGCGCTACGTCAATCCGCGCAACACGGCGGCCGGCAGCGTGCGGCAGGTCGACCCCAACGTGACCGCAAGCCGCGACCTCCAGACGTTCATGTACACCCTGGATCCGGGAGGGCCGTGCCGCTCGCAGTGGGAGGTGCTCTTCACGCTCGAAAAGATGGGCTTTCGCGTCAACAAGCACCGCCGGCGTCTCAACTCGATCGAAGAGGTGATCGAGTATCACGCCGAGTGGCAGCGCCGGCGCCATGAGCTGGAGCATGAGATCGACGGCGTGGTGATCAAGGTCGACGATTTCGCGCAGCAGCTCGAGCTCGGTTTCGTCGCGCGCTCGCCCCGCTGGGCGATCGCGTTCAAGTACGCCCCCGAGGAGGCGGAGACGGTGGTCGAGGAAATCGTGTGCTACGTCGGACGCACCGGCGTGCTCACGCCCGTCGCGCACGTCAAGCCGGTGGTGGTCGGCGGCGTGACGATCCGCAACATCACGATGCACAACGAGGCCCAGGTGAACGAGAAGGGCGTGTACGTCGGCGCCCGAGTCGTCATCCATCGCGCCGGCGACGTCATCCCGGAGATCGTCAGCGTCAAGGAGCCGAAGCCAGGCTGGACGATGCCGGCGAAATGCCCGGTGTGTGGGGGAGAGGTCGTGCGCGAGGAGCCCTACATCGCGCACCGATGCATCAACCCGTTCTGCGCCGCCCAGCGCCTGGAGCGGCTGCGCCACTTCGCGAGCCGCGGCGCATTGAACATCGAAGGGCTGGGCTACGCGACGCTCGGTCAGGTCATCGAACACGGGTGGGTCGAGGACCCAAGCGACCTCTACCGGCTGACGAAAGAGCAGGTCGTTCAGCTGGACGGCTTTGCCGAGAAGTCCGGTCAGAACCTGATCGATCGAATCTCCGAGAGCCGCCGCCCGCAGCTGGGGCGGTTCCTGTCTGCCCTCGGCATCCCGCAGGTGGGCGAGGCGACCGCGGACCTGCTTGCCGCCGACTTCGGCAACATCGCGAGACTGCGCAACGCGACCGACGAGGAGCTGCTGAAGGTGGATGGCATCGGCCCGAACATGGCGCGCGAGGTGCAGATGTACTTCCTGGGCCACGGGGGCGAGCTGGTCGGCAAGCTGCTGGCTGCGGGGATTGAGCCTCAGGCGGTTGAGGCGCCGGGCGAGGGCCCGCTGACCGGGAAGACGTTTGTGTTCACGGGGACGCTCGAGACGATGAGCCGCCCCGACGCGGAGGCCCTGGTCAGGCGGCTGGGCGGGAAGGCCGGCTCGACGGTGAGCTCAAAGACGGACTATGTCGTAGCGGGGCCGGGCGCCGGCTCCAAGCTCGAGAAGGCGCAGAAGCTCAAGGTCGCGGTCCTGGATGAGGAGCAGTTCCTCGCCCTCGTCCCCAGGTGACCCAGCACTACACTCGCGCGGTGCAGGTGACTGAAGAACAAAGGACGCCGGCGGCGGCTACGCCGCGGTGGGTGTGGCCGGTGCTGCTTTTCGGCGCGGTGGTGATGGTCGGCTGGGCCTGGTTCATCCTCGGGTTTCTTTCCGAACCATCCGCCGTGGGCCGCGTCCGGATCATCCTCCTTACGTCTGCGGCCTATTCGATCGGCTCGGCGGTGGTCGGCGTGATCGGCGCGTTTGGCCTGATGAGACAGGAACGATGGGCTCGCATGCTGGCGGCGATCGCCGCCAGCGCGATGACGTTTAGCGGGGTGGGCGCCGTCGCCGGGATTCCCGCGCTGGTGGCGCTGCTGTCGAGCCGCAACTCCTCCAGAAACTAAACTCACCTGAGTGTCTCGACCCCGAGGTTCGATGCAGATTCCGGCGCCGAAGGCGCCCGGCCGCCTAGGGCGCGAAGATGCGCGGAACCTCGGGGGCGGGACACTCTAGTGCCACTCTCAAAGGACGAGGTTCGCCATGTCGCCATGCTGGCGCGCCTCGCGCTGGAGCCTGGCGACGAGGAGTTTTACGCCGAGCAGCTGAGCGGCATCCTCGCGCACATCGACCGGCTGCAGCAGCTGGACACCGACGCGATCCCCCCGACGGCCCAGGTCGTGGAGGTTGCCAACACTCTCAGAGAGGACGTCCCCCGTCCCGGGTTGGACCAGGCCGACGCTCTGGCAAACGCGCCCGCGGCCGTGGACGGCTTCTTCCGCGTGCCTTCGATCCAGGAAGAGACATGAGCGACCTCACGAACCTGACTGAGCTCACCATCAAAGAAGCCGCGCGCCTGCTGCGCCTCCGCTCGTTCTCGGCCGCCGAGCTGGTCACCGCGCATGCGGAGCGGATCGAACGCCTCGATCGCCGCGTGAAAGCGTTTCTGCGCTTCACGCCGGAGCTGTGGGAGAAGCAGGCCGAAGAGGCCGACAGGCGGATCGCGCGCGGGGATCTCGGCCCTCTGGTCGGGATTCCGATGGCCGTGAAGGACGTGCTGTGCGTGCGCGGCGTGGAGACAACGGCCGGGTCGCGGATCCTGAGCGGCTTCAGACCCCCGTACACGGGGACCGCGGTGTCGCGGCTTTTTGCTGCCGGCGCCGTGATGCTCGGAGTGACCAATTGCGACGAGTTCGCGATGGGCAGTTCGACGGAGAACTCCGGCTACCACCCCACGCACAACCCCTGGGACCTCAACCGCGTGCCCGGCGGAAGCTCGGGCGGCAGCGCCGCCGCTGTGGCCGCGGGCGAGGCGATGATCGCGCTGGGCACCGACACCGGCGGGTCCATCCGCCAGCCCGCGGCCCTCTGCGGGGTGGTCGGGATGAAACCGACGTACGGGCGTGTAAGCCGCTATGGGCTCATCGCGTTCGCCTCGAGCCTCGACCAGATCGGACCGTTCACGCGCTCGGTCGAGGACGCCGCGATCGTCCTCGAGGCGATGGCCGGCCACGATCCACTCGACGCCACGAGCTCGAACCGGCCGAACGACGTGCTGCGCGATTTCGACGCCGGCGTAAAGGGATTGCGCCTCGGCGTGCCGCGCGAGTACTACGACGTCGAGGGCATCGAGCCGGGGGTGAAGACAGCCATCGACATGGCGATCAAGTCCCTTCGCGAGGCGGGTGCGGAGATCGTCGACGTGACGCTGCCCCACACGGACTACGGTCTCGCTGCGTACTACATCATCGCCCCGGCCGAATGCTCCTCCAACCTCGCACGGTTCGATGGCGTCAGGTATGGGTTCTGTCAGGACGCGCAGAACATCACCGAGGCCTATGAACGCACGCGACGCAAGGGCTTCGGGACCGAGGTGCGGCGGCGCGTGATGCTTGGCACCTACGCGCTTTCGAGCGGCTATTACGACGCGTACTACCTCAAGGCGCAGAAGGTGCGGACGCTGATCAAGCGTGACTTCGACGCCGCGTTCGAGAAGTGCGACGCGATCATCAGTGCCACTTCGCCGACCGTTGCCTTTCCCCTGGGGTCGCGCACGCAGAACCCTCTGTCGATGTACCTATGCGACGTGCTCACGCTCGGTGGAAACCTGGCCGGTCTGCCCGGCATCAGCGTGCCGTGCGGCATGACCGAAGAGGTGCTGCCGGTGGGGTTGCAGGTGCTCGCCCCGCAGTGGCGCGAGGACGTCGCGCTGCGCGTGGCACGCGCTTACGAGGTGACGAGCGGAGTCAAGGCTGGAGTTGCTCCCATTGAGTAGGGCGTGGGAGGTCGTGATCGGCATGGAGGTGCACGTGCAGCCGACCACGCGCAGCAAGATGTTCTGCGGCTGCGCCGTCGGCCAGCTGGGCGACCCGCCGAACTCCAACGTCTGTGAGATCTGCCTGGGCATGCCGGGCGTGCTGCCGGTGATCAACAAGGCCGCGGTCGAAGCATGCCTCAAGACGGCGCTCGCGCTCAGCTGCGAGATTCCACGGCACACCAAGTTCGACCGCAAGAACTACATGTATCCCGACCTTCCCAAGGGCTACCAGATCAGCCAGTACGACCTGCCGATGAGCCTGAACGGCTTTCTGGAGCTTGATGGCCGGCGCGTTCGGATCCGCCGCGTCCACCTCGAGGAGGACACGGGCAAGCTCATCCACGCCGGCGACAAGCTGCACAAGGCGTGGGAGTCGTTCGTCGACCTGAACCGGGCGGGCGTTCCGCTGATGGAGATCGTCAGCGAGCCCGACCTGGGATCGGCCGACGAGGCTCGCGACTACGCGGTCGCGCTCCGCACCATGCTCCGCACCATCGGAGCTTCGGAGGCGGAGATGGAGAAGGGCCAGCTGCGAGCCGAGCCCAACATCTCGCTTCGCCGCGCGGGGTCGGAGGAGCTGGGCGTGAAGACCGAGCTCAAGAACATCAACTCGTTCCGCGCCCTGCACCGCGCCATCCTTTATGAGGTGACCCGCCAGACCGAGGTCCTCGAGTCGGGCGGCGCGGTGGTGCAGGAGACGCGCGGCTGGTCGGAAGCCGAGGGCCGCACCTTCTCCCAGCGCAGCAAAGAGTTCGCGGAGGACTACCGCTACTTCCCGGAGCCGGACCTGCCTCCCCTGGAGATCGACGCGGCGTGGATCGAAGAGCTTCGCTCGGCTCTGCCGGAGCTCCCGGGTGCGCGACGTGGGCGGCTGGTCTCGCAGCACAGGCTTCCCGCGGCGGACGCGGTGCTGATCGCCGCCGACCGCGAGCTGGCCGACCTTTTCGAAGCGGCCGTCGCCGCGGGGGCGGAACCCAAGCCCGTGGCGAACTGGATCATCGGAGAGGTGGCTCCGTCGGGCAAGATTCCCATCCCAGAGCACCTGGCCGACCTGGTGAAGCTTGTGACCGGCGGCAGCATCACGAGAGATCAGGGCCGGGAGGTGCTCGTGGAGTCGGTGGAAACAGGCCGCTTGCCGTCCGACATCGTCCGCGAGCACGGCTTCGCGCAGCTGAGCGACGAGTCAGCCCTCCAGGTCGAGGTCGAAGCCGTGATCGCGGCCAACCCGCGGGCGGCCGAGGACTACCGGGCGGGCAAGAAGCAGGCGCTAGGCGCGCTGATGGCGGACCTCAAAAAGAGAGCGCCGCAAGCTAATCCGAGGATCGCAAGCGAGCTCTTGCTCCGCCTCCTAGGCTAGCTCCTGTTCCTTGGGCCCTCGGCGGGAAAGCCACGTGCTGTACACGTAGAGGCCGGCTCCCACCAGGTAGGCGGCGATCGCCAGCACGACCAGCAGCCCGCCCAGGAACTGCGAGACCCACGTGCTGAACCCGATTGCCACGATCGAGGCCCCCAGGCCGACCACGGTCAAGCCCTGAAGCCGGGCTATCTGCGGCGTCACCTGTTTGACCGGCCAGAGCATCCACTCCATCCACCAGGCTGGGAAGCCGCCCCTAAGGACGATGTACAACCCAATTCCGAGCAATGGACCGCCCACCGCGTAGGTAAAACCAAGCACCACGTACCCCACGGCGGGCCATTTTATCGGGGCAGCTCACCTCCCCGCTAGCCGGGGAGGTCGGCCCGTTAGGGCCGGGTGGGGGTGTGCACCATGCAGCTAGCCTTTGTCACGTGTCTTTGCCGCCTGACCTCCACGTGCACACCGAATGGTCGTGGGACGCCCCCCTCGGCTCGATGGAGCGCAGCTGCGAACGTGCGATCGAGGTCGGCCTGCCCGCGATCGCCTTTACCGAGCACGCCGACTGGGCGCTTGTGCATCAGGGCCAGCATTCGGTCGACCTGGCGGGCTACTTCGACGCCATCGAGCGCTGCCGGGCCAAGTTCAAGTCGCTGCGCATTCTCACCGGCGTCGAGCTCGGGGAGCCGCACTGGTACCCGAAGGAGACTGCCGAAGCGCTGGCCACCGGTCCTCTGGACCAGGTGCTCGGCTCGATCCACTGCATCCGCCTCGATGGGGTCATGGTCGACGCCAGCCAGTTCCGCGACCACGCGAAGACCGACTTCCCGGGCGCGGTGAGGGAGTACTTTCGCGAGACCCTCGCGATGGTGGACAGCGGCCAGCCGTTCGAGACTCTGGCCCATATCGACTATCCGAAGCGCTACTGGCTCGACGGCGCGGCTCCGTATCGCGAGGCGGACTACCAGGCTGAGATCCGGGCGGTCCTGACCGCCGCGGCCCGCACCGGGCGCGTGCTCGAGGTCAACACCACTCGCGGCCACACCCTGTGCCCAGACATCACCGTGGTGCGGTGGTGGCGGGAGGTGGGGGGGCAGGCGGTGCAGTACGGGAGCGACGCGCACCAGCCGGACAAGGTCGCAGAGGGCTTCAAGGTGGCCACTCAGATGGTCGAGGCGGCGGGGTTCAAGCCGGCGCGTGACCCGATGGCGCTGTGGCGCCGCTGATCCTGCGCCCCACGGCGCCGGCCCATGGTGGCGCCGCCGTCGCACGCGACGACGGCAAGGTATGGCTGGTCAACTACGCGCTGCCGGGCGAGGTGGTCGAGGCTGAGCCGCGCGGACGCCAGGGTGGTGTGGCGGTGGCGGCCGCGACGCGCGTGATCGAGGCGTCGCCGCACCGCGTGCCGGCGCCATGTCGCTATTTCGGCGAATGTGGAGGCTGCCAGCTCCAGCACGCGGATTACTCGTATCAGCTGGCGCTCAAGCGCCAGGTCGTCGAAGAGGCGTGGTCGCGCGCGGGTCTTCGGCTTCCGCCCGATTCGCCCGTCCTCGGCATGGATGACCCGTGGCGTTACAGGATTCGCGGTGAGTTCGAGGCAATCTCCGGGAGTGGGGGATGGCGGTTCGGCTTCCACCGGCGTCGCTCCCACTCCGTCCTGCCGATTGACACCTGTGCGATCCATGACCTGCGTATCGAGCAGGCGCTACCTGCCTTCGCCCAGGCCGCCAACGAGCTGGAGCTGAAGGACCTACAAAACCTGCTCTTGACGATTGAACCGACGGGGCGCGGATTGCTCTGGCGGGTGCGGCATCGCGGGCGCGAGCCGCAGTGGCCTCGCGACGAGTTCGCGCGGCGAGTGGCCGAGCTGCTGCCCGAGCAGGTTCTGCTCGACGACGCCATGTCGCTGGACTTCTGGGAAATGACCTTTCGCGCCCGCAGCGACACGTTCGTCCAGACCAATTACCGCCAGATGCTGGTCCTGTACCGGACCGCGCTCGACATGCTCGGCGCGGGCGCGGCGGACCGGGTGCTGGACCTTTATGCCGGGATAGGGACACTCTCAGCGGCGGTGGCTCGCGGCGCCGCCGGCGTGACGGCAATCGAGGAGAACCCCCATGCGGTGCAGCTCGGCCGGCTGAACGCGCGCATCAACTCGGCGCGAGTGGAATACCTGCCGGGCAAGGTCGAAACCGTCATGCGCAAGCTGCGGCTCGGCCAGTACCAGGCGGCGATCCTGGACCCTCCCCGCGCGGGCTGCGAGCCTGCCGCGATTGGAGAGCTGATCCGGCTGGGCCTCGACCGCCTGGTGTACGTCTCCTGTGAGCCTTCCACGCACGCGCGCGACCTCATCGCGTTGGTGAGGGGCGGCTACCGGATCAGGCGAGCGGCGATCGTGGACATGTTCCCGCAGACCTACCACATCGAGTCGGTTGCCCTGCTCGAACGAGGCGCCGCAGCCTAGGTTCTAGTTGAAGACGTCCAGGCCGTGGCCCAGCTTCAAGAGCGCGAGCCGCAGGCGTCCGGGTTGGAGCTGCCTCACAGTGAACGCCAGCAGGGGCTTCAGAAACAGCACGACACTCTCAACGCGGGCGGAAGCATAGGGTTACGGCCCGGGGTTACGCAAGCTGCTGGACGAACTCGGCCAGGCGGCCCACACCCTCCCTGAGATCGGTGTCCGAGCTGGCCAGGCTGATCCTGACGGCACGGAGGGCGACTTCCCCAAACGCGCTCCCAGGTGCCACCGAGACGCCTTTCTCGCGGAGGAGCCTGAACGCGAAGTCGCGCGCATGCAGGTGGCTCCGTGAGATGTCCGCCATGCAGTAGAAGGCCCCTGTGGGCTCGTTCACGAGCATGTCCGCCTCGCGGAGGATGTCCACGACCACATCCCGCCGGTGGCGGTAGGCGGCCACCATCTCGCCGACGCAGTCCTGTGGCCCGTCGAGCGCCGCCTCAGCAGCGACCTGACTGATGGTCGACACGCACGAGGAATTGGATTCGAGCACTTTTGTCGCGGTGTCGATGAGCTCTGCCGAGCCGGCCACGTACCCGATCCGCCACCCGGTCATCGAGTACGACTTCGAGAACGTGAACACGCTGGCGATGCGCGGGTCGTCGGGCGCGAGGCTCGCCGGGCTGGTCCACGAACCGTCGAGGATGATCTGGTCGTAGCACTCGTCGCTGAGCAGCCACAGGTTGTGACGCTGCGCCAGCTCGACCAGGCGTGCGATCGTCTCCGCCGGATACACCGCTCCGGTCGGGTTGTTGGGGCTGTTGATCAGAAGCAACTTGGTGCGCGGCGTGATGAGACGCGCGAGAGTATCGAGGTCTGGCTGGAAACCATCGGCGGCCGCGCACGGATAGAACACGCCCCGCGCGCCCACCCAGGTGAGCATCAGGCGTGTGTTGGGCCAGCCGGGGTCGGGGAGGAGCACCTCGTCGCCGCGTTCGAGCGCCGCGCCGAACACCGCCGCGATGGCGCCCACACCGCCCGGCCCGCACGCGATCCGATCGGGTGTGACCCGGATTCCGTTCACGCGCTCGAGCTTGGCCACGAGCTTCTCGCGCAGCGAGATCAGCCCCTGCGTGTGGGTGTAGAAGGTCATGTTCTCGTCGATGGCACGCTTGCCGGCGTCGCCGATGTGCTTGGGGGTGGGAAAGTTGGGCTGGCCGACGTCGAGTCGAATCGCGCCCGGGGTGCGCAGCGCCTCGTTCGCGATTTCGCGAATCCCCGAGTGGTGAGCCTCGGCGGGTAGTTGGGCGAGCGAAGGCATGAGGGAATGCTAGAGGGAGATCGCCCTTAGACTATCTCCGGGGTCCGCCACACCCAAATCCAAACGATGCCGCACGCCCCCAATACCTTCATCCACCTGCACAACCACACCGAGTACTCGCTGCTCGATGGGGCCAGCCGCATCCATGCGCTAGTAGAGACTGCGGCGAAGCTCGAGATGCCCGCCTTGGCCATCACCGACCACGGTGTGATGTACGGCGCCATTCACTTCTACAAGGCCTGCAAGGACGCGGGGATCAAGCCGATCATCGGCTGCGAGGTCTACGTCGCCCCGCGCTCGCGGCTCTTGCGCGAAGGAAGGGTTGACCGCGACCCCAACCACCTGACGCTCCTCGCCGCCGACCACGACGGCTACCTCAACCTCATGAAGCTGTGCACGGTCGGCCAGATGGAGGGGATGTACTACAAGCCCCGCATCGACAAGGAGATCCTGGCCGAGCACGCCAAGGGGCTGATCGCGCTCTCGGGCTGCCTGCAAGGTGAGGCGGCGAGCCGGATCACGGAAGGGGACATCGACGGCGCTCGCGAATCGGTGGCCGCCTATCGCGACATGTTCGGCAAGGACCGGTTCCTGCTCGAGGTGCAGCGTCACGGCATCGACCGCCAGGACGCGGTCAACGAGGCCCTGGCCGGCTTCGGCAAGGAGTTCGGGCTTCGCCTGTGCGCGACCAACGACCTCCATTACGTGCACCGCAACGACTCGGAGGCGCACGACGTGCTGCTCTGCCTTCAGACCGGCGCGCGGTTCAACGACCCAAACCGCTGGCGTTTCTCGTCGCAGGAGAACTACCTCAAGACCGCCGACGAGATGAGAGCCGCGTTCGCGGACTTGCCCGACGCGCTGGCCAGCACGCTCGACGTGGCCGACATGGTTGACCTCAAGCTGAAGTTGGGCGCGACCCTGCTGCCGCCCTTCGACGTGCCCGATGGCCTGAAGCCGGACCAGTACCTTCGCAAGCTGGTTCTCGAGGGCCTCGAATGGCGGTATGGCGAGCCGAACGCCGCGGTCAATGAGCGGGCCGAGACCGAACTGTCGGTGATCAGCCAGACGGGCTACGCCTCGTACTTCCTGATCGTCTGGGACTTCTACAACTTCGCGCGCAAGCAGGGCATCGTCGTGGGACCCGGGCGAGGCAGCGCGGCGGGCAGCCTCGTCTCGTACTGCCTCGGCATCACCAATCTCGATCCGATTCAGCACGGCCTGATCTTCGAGCGCTTCCTCAACATCGACCGTGTGTCGATGCCCGACATCGACTGCGACTTCTCAGTGGAAGGCCGCGAGAAGGTCATCCGCTACGTCTCGGAGAAGTACGGCTCCGACCGCGTGGCCCAGATCATCACCTTCACGACCATGGCCTCGAAGGCCGCGATCCGCGACGTGGGCCGCGTGCTGGAGGTGCCGCTGCGCGACACCGATCGTCTGGCCAAGCTCGTGCCGGTGTGGCAGGGCCGCTCGAAGAGCCTCGACGACACGATCAAAGAGGTCGCGGAGTTTCGCGAGGCGTACGAGTCAAACGAGGAGCAGAAGCGGCTGATCGACGTGGCGCGCACGCTCGAGGGCGTCTCACGCAACGTGAGCACTCACGCGGCCGGCGTCGTGATCGCGCCCGAGCCGCTGGTCCGCTACACGCCGCTTCAGTTCGGCCCTAAGAGCGAAGCGGTGATCACCCAGTACGACATGAAGGCTGTGGGCGACATCGGCCTGTTGAAGATCGACTTCCTCGGCCTGCAGAACCTCGACATCATCGCCACCTGCCTCCGACTCTTGAAAGAACATCGCGGGCTCGAGATCGATATCGACCAGCTTCCATTCGATGACGCCAAGACATATCAGCTGCTTTCCATCGGCGATACACACGGCGTGTTCCAGCTCGAAGGTGCAGGGATGCGCCGCATGTTGATGGACATGCGTCCGCAGAGCTTTGGGGACGTGTCGGCGGCGGTCGCTTTGTTCCGACCCGGGCCGATGGTCAACATCCCGGCCTTCATCGCGCGCAAGCAGGGCCGGGAGCCCATCGAGTACATGCACGAGCGCCTAGAGCCGATCCTGCGGGAGACGTACGGCGTGATGATCTACCAGGAGCAGGTGATGATGGCCGCCCGCGAGCTGGCCGGGTTCACCATGAGCGAGGCCGACATCCTTCGCTCCGCGATGGGCAAGAAGGACAAGCCCAAGATGGCGAAGCAGCGCACGAAGTTCATCGACGGGGCGGTGGAGCGCGGCATCTCGCAGACGACAGCCGATGCGCTGTTCGACGGCATCGCAAAGTTCGCCGAGTACGGGTTCAACCGGGCCCACTCGGCGGCCTACGGCGTGATCGCCTATCAGACGGCTTACCTGAAGGCCAACTATCCACTCGAGTACATGACGGCGCTCTTGATCCATATGGAAGGGAGCGCTGACAGGGTGGCGACCGCGATCGTCGACTGCCGGATTCGCGGCATTGACGTGGTAGCGCCCGACATCAACCACTCGCGCGCCGATTTCTCGATGAGCGACGGACGAATCCTGTTCGGCCTCGCCGCCATCAAGAACGTCGGCCAGCACGCGGTGGAGAGCATCGTCGGGCTGCGCGACGCCGACGGTCCATTCAAGTCGCTCGAGGACCTGTGCGAGCGCACCGCCGCGATCCAGGACGTGAATCGCCGGGTGCTCGAATCGTTGGTGCAGTCAGGAGCGTGCGACACGCTCGGCGAGCGGGCGCGACTCCTGGCCGTGCTGGACCACGCGGTCAGCCGAGCCGAACGCGCCCGGCGCGACCGCGAGTCGGGCCAGACATCGCTGCTCGACATGGTCGGCTCGCCCGAGACGCAGGCCGACGACTACGGGCTGCTGATCGACGTAGCGCCGATGGCGGGGGAGGAGAAGCTGCGGCTCGAAAAGGAGCTGCTCGGCCTCTACCTGAGCGACCACCCCCTGCGCCGGATCTCGGCTGAGCTGGCCAAGCTCTCCGATACACAGGCGGTCGAGGTGACCAGCGCGCTGCAGGACACGGAGGTGCGGGTCGCCGGATTGGTGCGAGAGGTGCGCCGGGTGGTGACGCGAAAGGGCCAGATCATGGCCTACGCCACGCTCGAAGACCTGACCGGATCGGTCGACGTGGTGCTTTTCCCGCGCATCTTCGAGCAGGTCCGGCTCCTGTTCGAGCCGGACAAGGTGCTGGTCGTCCAGGGCAAGGTGGACGCCCGCGCTGGCAGCACGCGCGCGAACGGGTCCAGCGGCGGGCCGCCGCCGGAGCCGGACATGGAGCCGGAGGTGGAGACGGCGTCGATCGTGGCCGACATGGCGTGGCTCTGGGACGATCCGGAATGCGTGCCGGTCGCCCGCCGGCAGTTGGTTCATGTGCGAATCCCGAACAGCGACGCGGGTCTCGCGGAGCGGCTGGAAGCGGTCCTGGCGCGCCACCCGGGAACCGACGAGGTGGTCCTGCACGTGGTCGTCGGAAGCCGGGAGGTGATCGTGAATGCCGATCGCTATCATGTGCTCGCCGGTCCGGTGCTTGCGGCCGAGATCGACGAGCTGGTGGGCCAGACCGCCACCCGGCTGGAGACGGTGCGGCCGAAGGCGCAGTCCAACGGCAACGGACGAGGGAGACGATGACAGAGCTCGAGGGAAGTGCGACCGGGCGCTACATCGTGGTGAAGGCACTCGAGGACGGCGTCACGATCATGGGCCTGACCCGCGGCAAGGACACGCGCTCGCACCATTCGGAGCGGCTGGACGCGGGCGAGGTGCTTGTGGCGCAGTTCACTGAGCTGACGGCGGCGATCAAAATCCGCGGAAAAGCGGAGATCCTCACCGAAGCGGGGCGCGTGGAGTCCGGGACCTAGCCTTTAGTCGTCGGCAGGCCCTCCGCCCGCCACGCCTGAAACCCACCGATGACATCCGTCGCGTTGACCAGGCCGAGCTCCTGCAGCGTGGCCGCAACGAGGCTCGATGAGTAGCCTTCGTTGCAGATCACGATCACGCGGACGTCGTAACCGGTGGCTGCCTCAATTCGCGATGGCGACGCGGGGTCGAGCCTCCATTCGAGCACGTTGCGGTCGATCACTGTGGCCCCTGGAATCTGGCCGCCCTCGGCTCGCTGGTCCGCCGGGCGCGTATCGACCAACAACGCGCCCTGCAAGAGCTCGGCCGCGGCTTGCACGGCTTCAACTCGCACGAGACCTTGCCGTGCTTTGGCGAGAAGCTCGTCTATGGTCGGGGGCATAAGGTTGCTAGGAGTCTAGAAGGGCGAGGTGGTCGGCCGACCGCCAGGAGGCTCGGGGGGAGCCGATAGAATCTGGAAGCTGCGCTCGCCCACGTAGCTCAGGTGGCAGAGCATTTCCTTGGTAAGGAAAAGGTCCCCGGTTCGAATCCGGGCGTGGGCTCCAAGTTCTACATGACCGTGGTGTGCTGGCACACCCGCCCGAGGGTGTGGGTACGGTCGATCAAGCCTCTGTTGCGTGGCATCCTTACGCCACCATGACCGCGAGGGTCCGAGTGGTACTGGCCGAGGACAGTTACTTAGTGCGAGAGGGCGTGCGCCGCCTTCTCGAGACGGACCCCGACATTGAGTTGACCAGCTGCTGCGTCGACCTGGACGGCTTGCTCGCCGCGGTCGAACGCGACCGCCCTGATGTAGTCGTGACCGACATCCGCATGCCGCCCCGCAACACCGACGAAGGCATTCAGGCGGCGGCTCGCCTGCGCGACGAACATCCAGAGATAGGTGTGGTCGTGCTCAGCCAGCACGATGAGCCCGAGTACGCGCTCCGCCTCCTGGAAAGGGGCTCGGCGCGCCGCGCCTACCTGCTCAAAGACAGCCTGAATGACCCGACCCACCTGACTGCCGCTGTGCGAGAGGTGGCGCGAGGCGGGTCGGTCATAGATCCCAAAGTCGTCGAGACGCTCGTCGCCGCCAGAGCGCGGCAGGCCGGCTCTAAGGTGCAGGAGCTCACGGAGCGTGAGCGCGACGTGCTGTCGGAGATGGCCCAGGGTCGCAACAACGACACCATTGCGGAACGGCTTCATCTCTCTGTCCGGATGGTCGAGAAGCACATCAACGCGATCTTCTCGAAGCTTGGCCTGAGCGAAGAGAAGGACGTCCACCGCCGCGTGAAAGCGGTCCTGATCTACCTGAGCGAGACCGGTGACTGACAAGCGAGGTCGACCGACGGCGCTGCCCTGGGGAGTACTCGGGTTGATCGGCATCCTCGCCGTAGTCGATATCTGGCTTGGCCTGAACCGTCCCGCTAGCGCTGTGCCTTACGGCATTGGATTCTTTATCTACGCCGCCACGTATCTGTGTCCGGCTCCAGTCGGAGCGCTGATCGCCAGCCGGCGTCCACGGCATCCGATCGGCTCGATCATGCTGGCGATCGGCCTCGTGTCCGCCATTCAAGGCCTGTTGGGGGAGAGTGCGCGGCAGCTCTACGCTCCAAAGCCGGAGCTCGGCGCTGCGCTTTTCTTCATCAGCAACGCGCTCTCGAGACTCGTTCTGCTGCTGTACGGGATCCTGCTCCTGCTCTTTCCGGATGGTCGATTGCCATCGCGGCGCTGGCGGCCGGTGGTAGTGGTGGGAGTCGTCGCTTTGACAGCCTCGTGCGCACTCGATGTCATCACGCAAGGGCCGCTCGCGGACTACGCGATGGTGACTCCGCCGCAGAATCCGTTCGGCATTCCACTGCCCGACGTTGCTGGAAATGTCCTCGGACTCTCATTCTTCATCGGCCTCTTCGGATTCCTACTGCTCTCCATAGTCTCTGTCGTGCTTCGGTTCCGTCGGGCGGGCCCCGAGTTACGCCTTCAGCTCAAGTGGTTCGCCCTTGCCGGCGGCCTTCTCGTGGCCACCGAAGTTGGTGCGAACGTCATGACCCCGGTTGGCAGTTGGCCCCCAGCGCCGGTGGGGGTAGCCGAGTTGATTGCGGCAGCCGCCATGGCCGTGGCGATCGCCATCGCGATCCTGCGCCACCGGCTGTTCGACATCGATCTCGTGATCAGCCGAACGGTCGCGTACGGCGCGCTGGCGGGCGTGATTGCCGCCTTCTACATCGCGGTCGTCGCCGGCGTCGGGAGTCTGCTGGCGGCGGGGTCGGAGTCACGTCTCTTCTTAGCTATAGTCGCGACGGCGTTCGTGGCGGTCGCATTTCAACCGCTGCGCGCCAGGCTCGAGCGGCTGGCGAACCGGCTCGTTTACGGCGTCCGAGCGGTTCCCTACGAGGTCCTGGCGGACTTCACGACTCGCCTCGACGGCGGGCAGAGCTCGCTTCAGCTGCTGCCGGTCATGGCGAGGATGCTCGCCCAGGGTACTGGCTCCGATGCAGCCACCGTTTGGCTGTGTGAAAACGGCCGCGAAGTCCCGGCGAGCAGCTTTCCTGAACACGAGCACGTCACGCCGGATATCGCGACGCGAACCGTCCCTCTGCAGCACGCGGGTGCAAGTCTCGGCAGGTTGACAGTCGTCCGAAGATCAGGCGAGGCGCTGAGTCCGACGGAAGAGCGACTGATGGACGGTCTTGCCTCGCAGGCGGGACTCGTGCTTCACAGTGCGGGCCTGCAGGATGAGCTGAGCCGGCGAATGCTCGAGCTCCGACAGTCGCGTCACCGGTTGGTGGCAGCCCAGGACGAGGCTCGCCGGCGGCTCGAGCGGGACCTGCATGACGGTGCGCAGCAGAATCTGGTGTCGCTTCGCATGAAACTCGGGCTCGCGGCCAGCGTGGCACGCGAAAAGCCGGACTCGCTCGAACCGCTCTTGCAGGAGATGCAGTCCGAGCTCGGCGATGCCCTCGATTCGCTGCGGAACCTTGCCCGCGGAGTCTATCCACCGCTCCTTGAAGCGGAAGGGCTGAAGGCGGCTCTTCGCGCGCGTGCGCGTCAAGTTCCGATCAGCATCGATGTCCAATGTGGATCCGAGCGTTATCCCCGAGAGCTCGAAGGCGCGTTCTACTTCTGCTGCTCCGAAGCGCTTCAAAACCTGACCAAGCACTCGCAGGCCACACGAGGATCTGTCCGAGTGTGGTGCGAAGACGGTCGGCTCTGTTTCGAGGTGCGCGACAACGGTCGCGGTCTGGACGCGGCTCGTGCCAAGTCGGGCGGCGGGCTGCAGAACATACGCGATCGCCTTGATGTGCTCGGGGGCGTCGTGGACGTGAGCTCGACACCGGGAGTCGGCGCGCGGGTAGCCGGCTGGGTGCCACTCAGCACCTAGCCCGAGCCCTCGCCGGTAGGCCAGCACACCAGAGTCCGTGTGCTCGTACGGATGGAAATGCCGTGCGGGCACCGTTGGAGCCGCGCCGAGTCAGATTCAGGCTTGGGGCCACCGGACGCCGTCCAGAAACAGTTGCAGGAGGTTCAGCAAATGGATTCCCTCAGTCGTCATGCTGTACAGGTGGCGGAATGCCGCCCATGATGCCTCCGGGCGGCGGCTATGCGATGGCGGCACCGGGCAACCTGGCCAGCCCCGGAATGCGAATCGTCGGCGGCTTGATCGACGTGGTAATCCTCGTGGTCATCTACGGAATCTTCGCCATTATCTTCATCAGCGTCGGCTTCCCGGGGCCCATCGGCCTGGCCGGCGTTCTCAGCGTGGTGACCGACGTCGCGTACTTCGCGTACTTCTGGAGCTCGGGCGGCGCCTCGATCGGGATGATGCCTTTCGGCTTCAAGGTGCGTGACATGGCGACCGGCCAGTACCCGACGAGGGGCAAGGCCGCCCTGCGAGGGTTCATCTGGACCCTTGAGTACGCCTTGACCTTCGGTCTCGTCGGTGCGCTTGGATGGCTCTGGATGCTCTGGGATCCGCAGAAGCAGGCGATCCACGACAAGATCGCGGGAACAATCGTCACGAGGAGCTGACGGAGAGCTGCTGCTGGCGCTTCTCCAGGGTCGCTCGAACCACTCTTGCAGGAGTTGGGCGGGCCGCAGAACATACGCGATCGCCTTGACGTGCTCGGCGGCGTCATGGACGTGAGCTCGGCGCCGGGAACCGGCGCGTGCGTAGCCGGTTGGGCGCCACTCAGCACCAGTCCGAAAACGTAATCGGGGTAGGACAGCACACCCGGAGGCGTGCGCTCGTACCGCCAAAAATGCCGTGCGGGCACCGTTGGAGCCATGTCGACTCCGATTCAGTCTTGGGCCCACCGGACGCCGTCCGGAATCAGTTCAGGAGGAAAAGACATGAAGTCAGTCATGCGCTTGGTGGAGGGGGCAATGAGGAAATTTCTCGCAGTTGGTGCTTCGGTACTCGCGCTCTCGCTGGTGTCGACGCCGGCCCAGGCCGCCGGCTGGGGGGCCATTCACATCACTACCGTGAGCGCCGCCGTTCCGGTCACGTGTGCCGGCGCGTTCACGGGTTTGACCGTCTACTCGGCCACCGGCAACGGCGTCGAGCACTTTAACGCCAACTCGACCGGTGATTGGTCCACATTTACATTCGAAGGGCAGGGAACGGTTTTCCAGACGGCCGGGCCTCTTGCAGGGGACGCCTTTCAGGGTCACGTCGTGGACTGGACTGGAGCCGCAATGAACCTTCAGAACGGCCTGTTCCACACGACCTTCAACTTCGACGGCACCGACGCCGCCGGCCAGAGCCTGAGAATGCACGCCGAGGCCCAGTTCACGGTGAATACCGACGGGTCTCCGCACCTTACGCGCATCGACGTGAGCTGCAGTTAGAGCATCAGTGGGAGGAGGCGGCCATCTGGGCCGCCTCCTTTTCTACCTCCCTCCGGCGCTGAGGGCCCAACTCGCTGTTGGTCTGCGCCAATGAGCCGCGAGCCGCGCATTTCAGAGGATGGCAAGTCCTATTGGGACGGCGCACGCTGGGTGCCGATGAGCCAAGGAACGCCGCCAGCGCCGCCACTGCGGCCCGATAAAGCCCCTTCGCACCGCGACCGCCGGCCTGGAGGCAGTCACCGTTCGGCGTGCTTGCGCACGCCCTGATTGAGAATCAAAGATCCGAAGCATGAACGCTATGTCTTCAAGGTCACCGAGCTTAGGTTGACTGCAAGGGGCTGCGGCCGCTCCGCAGCCCCTCTTACTTCCCCGGGCTAGACTCGGCCTGATTTGTACGTCATCCCCCTCGCGGTCCTGCTTGCGTCCTGCAATCTGTGCGTGCTGGCAGCAATGGCCGCAGGCTGTGCGCCGACGGGCTGGACTCGAGCCCGATGGCTGATCGCCGAGCTCGTGATGTACGTGGTCGTGTTCTGGGCGCTAGCTCACTTGCTCGTTGGACCGGCCGGCGTTCTCATCGTCGTGGCCCTCATCTTGGGATTCCTGATCGGTGTGTTCCTCGTCTTCGTTGAGTACGCAGTCGTCGGGCTCAGGCGCCGTTTCACCGCCGACTTTCGAAGATCGCTCTGGTTGGGCCGGTTCGCCGACCCCTTCTGTACGACGGCGCCATATCCGCCCAAACCGGCAGACCACTCGCGCGCGTGACATCGCTTATCTCTACTTAGTGGAAGACTCCGCCCGCGTCGACGGGCAGCACCTGCCCGGTGGTGCTGTCCGAGCGGCAGAAAGTGACCACCTGCTCCGCGATATCGTCGATCGACGCGCCCCTCCGAAGGACCGCCCTCTCAAGCGCGCCCGCCCGAACGGCATCGGGTAGCCGGTCCGCCATCCGCGTGCCTTCGATCAGCCCCGGCGCCACGCAGTTGACGAGCACGCTGGGAGCCAACGCGACCGCGAGACAGCGGGTGAGGTGGATCAGGCCCGCCTTCGTGCACGAATAGGCAATGCTGCTGTTCGACGGGTAAAGGCCGCCGATCGAGCCGATGTTCACGATGCGCCCCTCGCCCTGCTCTCGCATCGACCGCGCCGCGGCTCGGGCAAGGAGATAGGGCCCACGCAGGTTCGTGGCGTACATGCGGTCCCAGATCTCGGGAGTCAGGGCGTCGAGGTCGGTGAACGGGATGCCGATGTTCCACGCCGCGTTGTTGACCAGCACGTCGAGCCGTCCAAAGTGCTGCGCAGCAGCTGCGACCACCTCATCGGGCTCTTTGCTGCTCGATTGATCGAGGCGAACCGCCCAGGCGCGGCAGCCGGCCGCTTCCACTTCCGAAACGGCGCGCTCCGCGCGCTCCTTCTCGCCCGCGTACGTGACGGCGACATCCATCTTGTTGCGCGCCAGCGCGCGACAGATGGCCGCCCCAAGGTCACCCGAACCTCCCGTAACCAGTGCGACGCGCCCAGCCAACTCCACCCGATTCGCCTCCTTCGGCCCCGCAGATTGCGTGCCGGGATTCATCCTATTGAGAACGCCGGCGTGCCACCAAGAAATGCTGGGAGCCCGGATTCACGTTTCATTTGGCCAACTAGTGGATAGTGAGTCCATATGAGCAAAGGCTTCGGAGAATCCGACTTCGCGCAGGTTCAAAGCGAACGGGCTAACACCCAGACCATCCGGCAGGTCCTCGAGCGCGATCGGGAGCAGGCGGCACACGCCCGCGACCGACACGCCAAAGGCGCTTACGGCATCTGCGAGGACTGCGCCCGGCAAATCGGCGACGAGCGACTGACCGCCCTACCCGACGCGACCCGCTGCGTGGCCTGCCAGGCGGCCTGGGAAAACGGGAATCGATAGGACCGGTTTCCCAGCAAACCCTAAGGATCCGTCCAACCACCTCCAAGCTTCCAACCGCATCGTTTGTGCACAAACACGACTCCCAGACCGTTAGGAGGTACACCCGATGTCGGAAATGCAAAGCCAACCCAGCGAGCCCGTAGGGCCGCCGCCTGACCAATCTCTGCTGCCACCCGCCGGCACCGAGTCGTTCGGCGGTCCAATTCCCTCCTGGGCCCCGCCTCCGTCGCCCACCCCGCCGGTCAACAACACGATCTGGTACCGGATAGGCGCGGCAGTCGTTCTCGCGGCCGTGATCGCCGCCGCGGCCGGCGCCGGCATTGGCTTCAGCCTCGCGCGCAATATCACCGCTCGTGACGGCACGGCGCAGAACAACACCCAGCCCGTCGCCCAGCAGCCGGCACAGCCAGGCTCGCCGATTCAGCCGGTCAGCCCAACCACAGGCGGCAGCCTCAACACCACCGCCATCGCGGCCAAGGTCGATCCCGCGATCGTCGACATCAACACCGTCGTCGGGTCGGGCCAGGCTGCCGGGACTGGAGAGATCGTCAACTCGAACGGCGAGATCCTCACCAACAATCATGTCGTGGACCGCTCGACAAGCATTCAGGTCACGATGCCCGGACACTCTCAGACCTACACCGCGCACGTGATCGGGGTCGATCCCAGCGCGGACATCGCCGTCATCCAGGTGGACGGGGTGTCGGGATGGCCGACGGTCAGCTTCGCGAGCTCGTCCTCCGTAAAGGTGGGTGACGCGATCGTCGCGCTCGGCAACGCGCTCGGTCAGGGCGGCACGCCCGACGTCTCACAGGGCAGCGTCACCGCACTCGACCAGACCATCACCGCTAGCGAGGGCAGCAAGTCGGAGCAGCTCAGCGGCATGATCCAGAGCGACGCCACCATCTATCCGGGCGATTCCGGCGGCCCGATCGTCAATTCGTCCGGGCAGGTCATCGGAATGATTACCGCGGGTGACGTGCAGGGCTTTCGCTCGTCGGCCTCCAACGTGAACTATGCGATCCCCTCGGACACGATCCTCAGCGTGGTCAACCAGATACGCTCGGGTCAGGCGAGCTCCGACATCATCTATGGCCAGACCGGCTACATCGGGGTCTCGGTGCAGAACATCGATGCGAGCGTCGTGGCGCAGCTGAACCTAACCGTGACCTCAGGCGCCCTGGTGGTTGGAGTTCAGGCCTCGTCCGCCGCCGAGAACGCTGGGATCGCGCAATACTCGGTCATCACCTCGGTCGGTGGGACCCAGATCACAAACATCGACGACCTGGGCAACGCCCTGCTGGCACATAGGCCAGGCGAGCGCGTGTCCATCAACTGGGTGACCTCGAGCGGCGCTCACACCGCGACGGTGACGCTCGCTGGAGTGAACCCGTAGTGCCACTGTCATAAAACCGGCCGCCGCGGTGCTTACGTAGGAGTGGCCAGCACCGCGGCGGCGATCCGCACCATCGCCCTCTCCAAGTCGTACGGTTCGCGGCTGGCCGTCGACCACCTCGACCTCCAGGTCGAGCGCGCCGAGCTTTTCGGCTTTCTCGGACCAAACGGGGCCGGCAAGACGACGACGATCCGCATGGCCCTTGGCCTCATCGCTCCCACGGGCGGCTCGGTCGAGATCCTCGGCCAGGAGGTTCGCTCGCACCGCGCCCAGGTCTTGCCTCGAGTCGGCGCGCTGGTGGAGTCACCGGCGCTCTACGCGTATCTCTCGGGTCGAGACAACCTGCGCGCCATCGGCGACGTGCTCGGTGGCGCCTCCGAGAAACGGATCGACGAGGTCCTCGAGATCGTGTCCTTGAAAGGCCGCGATCGAGACAAGGTGAGGACCTATTCCATGGGAATGAAGCAGCGGCTCGGCCTGGCGATGGCCTTGCTCAACGATCCGGACGTCTTGATCCTGGATGAGCCGGCCAATGGGCTCGACCCCGCCGGCATCGTCGAGATGCGCGACCTCTTGCGGGACCTTGCCGCGGAGGGCAAGACGGTGTTCATCTCCAGCCACGTGCTGACCGAGGTGCAGCAGATCTGCACGCGCGTCGCGATCATCAACCACGGCAAGCTCGTCCGCGTCGCGCCGGTCCACGATCTGCTGCAGTCATCGGGCGAGTACGAGGTCAAGGTAGATGCTCCGGCCGAGCTGGTTGCCCTGCTGCGCCTGCAGCCGTGGGCCCAGCAGGCCCGCGTCGAGGACGGCCTTGTCATCACGCCCGCACCCGAGGGACGCGGCCGCAACCTCATCAAGTTCCTTGTCGACAACGGCCAGGCGCCAGACGCGGTGAGCGAGCGCCAAAAGGACCTCGAGGACATCTTCCTCAGCCTCACCGGAGGTAACCCATGAGCACGATGGCGATGCGTCCCCGCTTTTTCGGGATGGTGCGAGGCGAAACGCTCAAGGTCTCGAGGCAGCTCAGCTTCTGGCTGATGCTCGCCGGCTCTTTCGTGCTGCTGGCGATCATCACGCTTGCGATCACCAGTGCGTCGAACATCCAGGACCAGCTGAAGACCGATCCCACGGGCTGGGCGTATGGGGCGCGGGATGTCTTCGGGACGATCTTTCAGATCGGCTCGGGCATCTTTCTCCTGATCGTCGGCTCGCGGCTCTTTGCCATGGAGTACTCGTCCGGGACGATCCGGATCATTTACGCGCGTGGAACGGGGCGGCTGCAGCTCCTGCTCGCCAAGATGCTCACCCTGGCGATCATCGGGATCCTCCTCCTCGTTGGATACCTCGTTGTCGCCGGAGGGATACTCACGCTCCTCGTCAATGTCTGGACCGGCAGCCTCGCTCCGCTGCAGCACCTGCCCAACCAGTTCTGGCAAGACCTCGGGATGTGGGCGGTCGTGCAGGGCATGAGCATGGGGATCGTCATCCTCATGGCCGCCGCCGTGGCCGGGATCGGGCGCTCGCTGGCCTTTGCGATGGCAGCCTCGTTGGCGTTCTTCCCGGTCGACAACTTCTCCGTCATCCTGGAGGCGCTGGGCGCGCGGATCACGAAGCAAGACCACCCGTGGCTGAACATCAGCCAGTACCAGCTCGGGCCCAACCTCAACATTGTGTTGAACCTCATCGAGCCCGGCCACCACGCGCGCGCGGCCTTCGCCGCGCCGCTGCTGCCGGTCGACGCAACTCACGCGCTGGTCGTGATCGGCGCCTTCGCGCTCGGCTTCGCGGTGATCGCCATCGCGAGGACGGTTCGCCCCGACGTCCTGGAGTAGTCAGGGTCGCGGCGTTAACAGAACAGCGCCGTCCTCCAACCGGTATCCTTTGCGGGTTGTGCGAATAGTCGTCAAGGATCCTGAGGAGTTCGAGCAGGCGCTTCGGGAGTTCCGCCGCAAGGTGCAGGAGCAGGGGCTCGTGCGCGAGATGCGGCGCCGTGCGCACTACGTCCCGCCGGCGGAAGCTCGCAAGATCAAGAGCCTCCGCGCAAGACGACGCCGCACCAGGTAGCGGAGAGTCCTCTCTCCCCTTCGGGGAGCAATCAGCTAGTCGAATCCTCATCGCCGCTTTGCGTGCAAGGCTAGGGGGTGAAGGGCTTAGGCCTCCATCCCCGCCGGCTCGTACCGATTGAGGCCTTCTTGCACGCCCCTCACCCAGGCCCTGCGCGCGAGCGCGATCAGGATGGGACTTACTGATTGCCCCCCTGAACGGGGGGACGGATGAGAGGTTTAGCTATAATTGGCCCTGTTCGGTGACCATGGCGGAGGGGAAACACCCGTTCCCATTCCGAACACGGTAGTTAAGCCCTCCTGCGCCGATGGTACTGTCGGGGTAACCCGGTGGGAGAGTAGGTCGTTGCCGAGCGTTCTTTAAGTCCCGCGGCCCACAAGGGCTCGGGACTTAGCTTTTTCAGGCTGTAATGGGGGGGAGCTCTTCCCTGAGGCTGCCGGCATGCAGCGTCGGCAGCAGGACGTAGCATCGGATCGTGAGGAGCACGAGCAGCCCGATCAGCGCCACCAGCACGTCGAGCACGACCTGCCCGACTCTCGCGTGGAACAGGAAGATGAGCCCGCCTTCCGCAACGACCGCCAGCGCGAGGATCGGCACGAAAACCCTGTCGTGGACCGCCATGAAGAACTGCACAAGCAGGTTGTCCAGCGACAGCGCGAGACCGATGACTCCGACCGGGAACACGTACGGCGTCGCATCGCTGAACCGCGGACCGAACAGGATCCCGACGACCAGCCCCGGCACCACCGCGAACACGACCAGCGCGCACAGACCGAGCGCCGAAAGGATCCCGGCGGAGTAGAGAAGGATGCGGCCGGGGTGCTGCTCTTTCGCCACCGCCTCCACGACACGCGGAAAGAGCACCTGGCTGACGCTCAGCGTCAGGAAGAACAGGATCGTGCCGATCTTGTTCAACCCGCCGTAGATGCCGCCATCGTGGCTGTTGAGGTAGTGCTCGGCCAGGATGACGTCCTGGTTGTAGAGAATCTGGATGCCGATGATCCCGGCGGCCGCAGTCAGCGAGAACCCGGCCATGACCCGCAGCTGAACCCGCGCGCCGACCCGCTTGAAGTGGTCGCGCAGAGTGTAAAGACCCAGCACGAAGCTGGCGGCAAGACCCAGGAATACCGCCGCCATCGCCCCAGACACCGCATAGCCGGCCCTCAGCAGGGCGAACACGGCGAGGGTGCGAACCACCAGCTCGAGCGAGAGGTTGAGCGAGAGGGCGGGAAACCGCTGCAGGCCCTGGAGGATGCCGCGCGGGATCGCCACCTGCCAGATCAGCGCGATCGAGAAGCCAAGGATGAGGATGGGAATCGTGGAGCCAAGGTGCTCGAAGGCCGCGACCGGCCGCGCGAGCAACGAGGTGAGGATCACAGCGACCAGGCACGGGATGGCGACCAGCCGGGCTGTGCGGCCGAGCAGGGAGCGGACTCCGGCGTCCCCGCGAGCCGCGAGCGTGGCCGTGTACCGGGCCAGCACGACGATCAGGATCAGCGCCGGGGCGGTGCCGACCGCGTACACCGCGATCAGAAACGCGACCTGGCCGTAGGTGGCGGGCCCGAGGACCCTGCCCGCGATGGCGTGGTACACGAAGCCGCCGATGCCGGCGACGAGGCCACCCACGAACAGGACCAGGTTTTGCCGGACCAACCGGTTTTGCCGGACCTGGGCCAGGCGCTGGCCGAGACCCAGTCGCGCGCCGGTCTGCACAGTCCCGGGCATTCTACTCGACGCGTCTGGGCCGGCCTGGCGGGGATAATGCGTTCTCCGATGCCCGATCAAACCAAGCCCCTCGTTTCGGCACTGGTGGTCAGCCACAACGCCAAGGACCTGCTGCTCCAGTGTCTCCAGACATTCTTTGCGAACGCCGACGTACCGGTGGAGGCTGTAGTCGTGGACAACGACTCGTCGGACGGCTCCGCAGCCGCCGTGACGGATGAGTTCCCCCAGGCGACCGTGCTGGTGCAGCCGAAAAACCTGGGCTACGGCAGGGCCGCCAACCTCGGCTTCGAGCGCTGCCAGGGCCGCTTCGTCCTCCTCCTGAGCTCAGAAGTGACCGTGGACGCGCAGTCCGTCGGCAGGATGGCGGACTTTTTGCTGACGCGTCCTGATGCCGGCGCGGTCGGACCGAGGCTGGTGCTGCCAGACGGCCGCCCCGATCCGGAGGCGCGGCGGGCGTTTCCGATGCCCCGAACGCTTTTCTACCGCACATTCGGCCTGAGCAAGCTCTTTCCGAAGAGCCCCCGGTTCGGTCGCTACAACATGGGTCATCTCTCAGACTCGGACGCGCATGAGATGGACGCGGGATCCGGTGCTTGCCTGATGGTGCGCATGGCCGCTCTTGATCGAGTCGGATTCTTCGATCCGCGCTACTTCATGTTCGGCGAGGATATCGACCTCTGCTACCGGCTCAAGCTCGGCGGATGGAAAGTCTTCTACCAGCCTTCCGCGGGCGCCACGCGCCACGTCAGCCCGGCCACGCGGGAGGGGGAGCGGCAGATGTCGTATCAGCGCCACCGTTCCATGTGGGCATATCACTTCAAGCACCACGCTGAGGACCAGTCGGCCTTCGGCAACGGCCTCGTTTGGGCGCAGATTTGGGCCTGGTGGGCGGCCGAGCGCGTGAGGGATACTGTGAAGAGGCCAAAGCGCACGGCCGGCTAAGGAACCCATATGTATCACCAGATCGCGCATAACAAACGGAACAGCATCATCCTCATCGCTTTGTTCCTTGTCGTCTGGCTACTGGCGGGCTTCGTGATCGGCGAGTTCGGCGGGGGAATCAGCACCGCGATCGTGGGAGCGATCGTCCTGGGCTTGCTCGGAATTGCCGCCGCGGCCTACTCCTACTACTTCGGAGCGGCCACGGTGCTGGCGGCGGTTGGCGCGCACGAGGCAGATCCGCAGCAGTACCAGCAGCTCTACAACATCGTCCAGACCCTGGCGATCGGCGACGGCGTGCCGGTGCCCAAGGTCTACATCGTCGACGACCCAAGTCCCAACGCTTTCGCCACCGGACGTGACCCACAACACGCCGCGGTGACGGTGACCGCCGGGCTGCTGCAGATGATGGATCGTGAGGAGCTCGAGGGCGTTCTCGCCCATGAGATGAGCCACGTCAAGAACTACGACGTCCGCCTGCTGTTGATCGTCACGACGATGATCGGGATGGCCGCGCTCATCGCAAGTGTCGTCTGGCAGGGCGCGTTCAGGATCAGGACGCGGGACGAACGGGCGGTTCTGGTCGTCCTCGCGATCGGCATCATCTTCGGCCTCATCGCCGTGATCCTCGGACCGATCATGCAGATGGCGTTGTCACGGCAGCGGGAATCGCTGGCCGACGCCAGCGGAGTTGAGCTCACACGCAACCCGCAGGGCTTGCTGAGCGCTCTGAAGAAGATCGCGCAGAACGACAAGCCGATGGAGAGGTTCAACCACGCGGTGGCGGCGATGTGCATAGACAACCCGAAGGAGCACCACGGCAGCTTCTTCAATCACCTCTTCGACAGCCACCCGCCGATCGAAGAGCGGATCGCCGCGCTGGAAAGGATCGCCGCCGTACAGCAGACCTGATGCAGGTTCAGCGCTTCGTGCGGCCTGCCGCGATGTCGCCGCTCCTGGCGAAGTTCCTGCACGTTCGCCGCACCGAGCTCAACCGCACGCTGCAGGTGGCGGGCTTCGCCATCGTCCTCGGTTGGGCGCTGTACACCGCGTTCAGCGCGTCGCAGTCCATCTTCCTCAACAAGGCGGGGCCGCAGGCCTATCCGCTGTTCTTCATCGTCCTCGCGCTTGCCGTGTGGCCGATGGTGGCTCTCCAGGGCGTGGTCACACGAAGGTTTGGCGTCGGCCGCGCCTTCCGGATCACCCTCGCCGCCAACGCGGTCGCGGCGATCGCCGTCTATGCCGCCTACGTCATCCGCGAGGACTCTACGGTGGCGTTTGCGGCTTACGTGATCTACTCCGTCGCGTTCGAGCTCGTGATGCTCACCTTCTGGAGCTTCGTCACCCAGCACTTCAACGTGCTGGAGGGCAAGCGAATCTTCCCCATCATCGCCGCCGGTTCGAGCATCGGATACATCCTGGCCGGCGTGACGACGACGGTGGTGGCGGTCTACGCGACCGAACCCCTGATCTTCGTCTGGGCCTTCGGATCGATCGCCGCGGCGATCATGTCGCGCAGCCTCGAGCGCACACTCTTCCGCCCCGCCTTCGTTGACGACACCGACGAGTTCCTCGCCGACCAGGAGGCCGCCCTCAAGAAGCACGGTGTCGTGGCCGTGCTGAGAGGAGCGGTTCACTACGTGACCGGCAGCCGCCTGGTCCTTGCATTGATCCTGCTCGCGCTTGCTCTCCAGGTCGCGAGCCGTATCGGCGATTACCTGGTCGCGGTGCTGTTCGTCCAGGCGACGCACAACAACCTGCAGTCGCTGACGATCTTGATCGGCAACGCGTGGCTCGTTAGCTACATGGTGCAGCTCGTTGTGAGCCTGTTCGCCACTCCATGGATCCTCAACAAGCTCGGCGTCAAGAACGCGTTGATGGCCTTGCCGATGTTCACCCTGATTGGCTTCACGGCAGTCGCGATCGCTCCCGTGCTGTCGACCGCGCTGTTCCTGTTCGTCGTGAGGAACGGCCTTCAGACCGGGCTGAACGACCCAGTGGAAAACGTCCTCGGCAGCGCGCTGCCCGCGCAGGTCGGCCCAAAGCTGAAGCTGCTCCTCGACAACGGTGTGCTGCCAGGGGCTGCGGTGGTGACCGGTGTCGGCCTGCTGGTGGTGCAGCGGACGGTCGCCGCAGGCGTCGAAGCGGTGGCGGTGCTGGGGGTCGCGATCGGAATTCTCTTCATCCTCGCCGCGCTTTGGGTTCGGAGCCTTTACGTCACCGCCATCTACGACCGCTTGCGTACCCACGCGCTGAGCCTCGCGGACTTCCAGCAGGCTCTCGGGCGTCCGAGCCCCGAGCAGATATCCGAGCTGCAGGTCTACATCCGCACAAGCGACGACAAGGTCCGGCAGTTTGCCACCGCGGCGCTGGGCAAAGCGTCGCCAGAGGCGTTTGCCGCGATGCTGCCCGAGCTGCTTACGGCCGGCGATCGCGTCGTGCGCCGCCTTGCGCTTCAGATGGCGGCGCCCGCGAGCATCACCGTCGAGCAGTTGGAGGTAGCCGCCGACGACCCCGACGGCTGGGTGCGCGCTGCGGCTGCGGTGGCGGGCGCAAACCGCAAGTGGGAGCGCTCCGACGCGCTCCTGCGCGCGCTCTGGGAATCGAGCGTGACCGAGGATCGAGCGGCGGCGGTGTGGGCGGGCGCGTTCGTGGGAGACCACGAAACGATCGCTACGGCGATGCGTGACCGCGATGCGCGCGTGCGGCTGGAGTCAATCCGCAGCTTCGCCAAGATGAAGGGCGAGGTCGCGGGGATCTCCGACCCATTGATCGCGTGCTTGCGCGACGACGACATCGAGGTCCGGCGCGAGGCGCTGCGCCAGGCGGTCCGGTGGACTCCACCGGTGGACCTGCACCAGGCCTATGCGGAGGCACTGGCCGATGGTCTCGGGAGCGGGGACCGAGATGTCCGCCGGCTGGCCGCGGAAGCGATGGCGGCCCAATCGCCGGATGCCCTGGTGCTCACCCTGCCGCTGCTCATGGCGCAGGACCAGGCCGCGGCCGCGATCATCGAGGCCCTCATCCGCAGCGGCCGGCCGGAGCTGTTCCAGCGTGCGCGTGGCCATCTCGAGTCCCATCTGGCCGACGCTTTGCACCTTGCGCGGTTGTCCGCACGGGTGGCCCGGGCGGCATCGCTGCAGGCTGGAGACGAAGCTGCCGGCTACACGCTGCTGAGGATCGGTCTCGACGACTACGCTCGCAAGGGCATCGACTCAGGGCTCTCAGCGATGAGAGCGCTGCACGGAAAACGAGGATTCGCGACCGTCGAGCGCGGCCTCATGTCAGATGAGGCGCAGGCGAGGGTTGAGGCGCTGGAAACGTTGATAAACTTCGGCCCGGGCTGGCTCGCAGGGCCGCTGGCGCAGCTGCTCGACCCGGAATCGCTGGATTCAGGCTCGGCTCGCCCCCTCACCCATGCAGAGTTCGAAGCACTCGCGAACCATCACGACAAGTGGGTCAAGGAGACCGCAGATGCGGCCTCCCGCGGACCGGGCGATCATATGAAAGAGCTGATCGCCCTCAAACGCGTGCCGCTTTTCAGCACGCTCACTCTCGAACAGCTCGCGAGCATCGATCGGTTGATGGTGACGCGGCACTACGTCAAGGGCGAATCGATCTTCAGGAAGGGCGACGTGGGGGCGGAGCTGTACGTGGTGCTCGAAGGCGAGGTCCGGATTCACCTCGACCATGACGGCCATGAGATCACTGTGGCCCGGCACGGTCCCAGCAAGGTGGTGGGGGAGATGTCGGTTTTCGACGACCAGCCGCGGTCGGCAAGCGCCCAGGCCACCGAGAACACCACGGTGCGGGTACTGAGGCGCGACCGGATGCAGGCGATCGTCCACGAGCATCCCGAGGTGCTGCTCGAATTCGTCAAGAACCTTAGCCAGCGTCTTCGCGTGATGAACGATCAGCTGGAGTCGGCAGCGCCCGACGACCTCCCAGCCACGGTCGGATAGTCCCGATAATCAATTCGATGCCTGAGCTCTCCGACCTTCGCCTTGGCGCGGCTGTCGTCGACAGCGACGGGCAGAACGCTGGAACGCTTGTCAGCGTCATCGTGGACGAGAAAGGATTCGAGCCACGGGCGCTCGTGGTGAAGGACGAGGTGACCCTCGCGGGACGCCTGCTCTCAGCCGAGAAGCTATTCACCACCGACGAGGTCGTGATCCCCATCGCTGCCGTCGAATCAGCCACTCATGACGCCGTCCGGCTGTCAATGTCGGGCGCCGACATCCGCCGCCAGCCGCTCTACCTGAGCTACAGACGCGAGCCGCTGACGCCTGAGGATGCAGTGGTCGAAGAGGGAGAGCTCCTGACCGGTGGTCTCGGATTGCCCAAGGCAGAAGAAATCGCGAACAAACCGGAAGGTGAGATCGAGATCGACAGCGGTGAAAACGTGATGCTGGGCACGACCGGCCGCCGCCTGGGCACCGTCCGCGAGCTCCTGATCGACCACGGCAAGCTCGCCGGTGTCGTGATCAAGCCCGATGGTTTCTTCAAGCGGGATGTCGTGCTTCCGATCTCGTTCATCGAGCGCGCGGACGACATGGCACTTTTCGCGCACTTGGACGAGTCCGACATAGAGCACCTGAAGCCGTTCGTCGATCTCTAGCCTCCCCCCATGTGGGGAGGTGGCGCGAAGCGCCGGGGGGGGGGCGTGCCCTATTGCTCTGAGATTGGCTCCGGCTCCGCCCTGATCTCGATCTTCCGGCGCGCCGCCTCGAGCCGGTCGGTGCACACCTTGAGGTAGACGCGTGCCTCGTCGACGGCCTTGAGCGCGTCTTCGAGCCCTAGCTCTCCGTCCTCCAGGAGTTTGAGCTTGTCGTCGAGCTTCTCCAGCGCCTGCTCGTACGTCAGCTCGTCGCTCACGACTCCACCTCATCGACCACCGCGCCGAGCTTTCCGGCTCCGAGCCGGATTCGCACCCTTCGCTTGACGGCTGTCCCCTCCGACGTGCGCAGAACGGCGCCCGACTCGGCGTCCTGCGTGATGCTGTAGCCGCGCGAGAGCACGCCGTCAGGGCTCAGTGCGACCAGGCGCTGCCGGCGGTGCTCAAGTCCCCTGGTCGCGATTGCGAAGCGCTCCGTGAGGGCTCGATCCAGCCGTTCGGCTGGCCGCCGGGCACTCAGCGCGTTGCGCGCGCGAGTGAGCCGCGCGGAGGCCGTCCTGCTCAAGCTCCGCCCGCGCGCGCGCAGCGCTTCCTCGCGGCGTGCGACCTGGGCGAGGGGGCTCAGCCGCCCAAGCTCCGCGGCGGCCCGGGCGAGGCGCTCGACGCGGTGCCGCACCAGCGCGGGGAGCAGCTGGACCATGCGCTGCTTTTTGGCCGCCAGGCGCTCGGTCTCGCGCGCGAGGCGCTGAGCGATCTCGCGGTCCAGGCGCCTGCCGCGCTCGCGCAGCTGGGTCACAAGGTCGGACTTCTTCGGCACCACGCGTGCACCGGCTTCGGTCGGCGTGCGGCACTCGGCGTCTCCGACGAGGTCGGCCAGGGTACGGTCTGAAGTGTGGCCGAGCGCGGTCACCACCGGGAGCCGGGACTCGAGGATCGCGCGCGCCACGATCTCTGTGTTGAAGGCGTAGAGCTCTTCGAAGCTCCCGCCTCCGCGCGCGAGCACGATCACATCCGCGAGGTCCTCCTGGTTGCATCGCCTGAGTGCGCGAGCGACGCTCATTGGCGCAGCCGCCCCCTGGACCTGGACCGGGTAGACGACGACGCCCATGTTCGGGTAGCGCTCCCAGATGGTTTCCTGCAGGTCGTGGATGACGGCGCCGGTCGGCGAGGTGAGGAGCGCGATCGCGCGGGGGAGGAACGGCAGCGGACGTTTGCGAGCCGCAGCGAATGCCCCCTCCGCTTCGAGGCGCCGCTTCAGCTCCTCGAGCCGCGCCCGCAGCTTGCCGATGTCGTCGAACTCGATCTGGTCGACCACGAAGCGGACCGTCCCGTACTGCGGCCAGAAATCGACCCGGCCGCGGAATACGAACGCCTGGCCGTCCTCGGGCAGGGTGGTGACGCGGCGCGCGTCGTCCGCGTACAGGAATCCGTTGATCAGGCTCTGGCCGTCTTTGATGGCGAAGCTGTAGTGACCCTTGGCCCCGCGCTTCATCCCGCTCACCTCGCCCTTTACGAGAAGGGCCGTCAGCGGGCGCAGCTCGCGCCGGATCTCGTTGGCGAGCTCGGTGACGGTGTAAGGACGCTGTGCTTCTTCGGGCCGGAGCAGCGAGCCTAACCCCCGATCTGGGACATCGATTTCGCCGGCTTGATGAAACCCGGCTGGTTGATCAGGTGGCCTTCCTCTTTGCGCCAGATCGCGGTTTCGATCACCCTGCCGAGATGGTCGTCGGATACACCCGAGCGCATGAGGTCGCGCAGCGGCGTCTCGTTCAACGAGAAGAGACAAGTGCGCAGGCCGCCTTCCGCGGTGAGCCGAATGCGGTTGCACGCGGTGCAGAACGCCTGGCTGACCGAGGAGATGAACCCAACGCCGCCGGGCGCGCCGTCAGCGAACTTGAACCGGGTGGCGGGTCCGGGCCTTGGGTCGTCGACGGGAACGAGGGGGAAGAGGTCTTCAATCTGCTCCTGGATGCGCCGGCTCGGGACGACCTGCTCGTTGGTCCAGATGCCGTCCCCGTCGAGCGGCATGAACTCGATGAAGCGGACCTCGTAACCCTCGTCGCGCGCGAGCCTGGCGAAATCGACGACCTCGTCGTCGTTGTGCCCCTTCATGACGACCATGTTCAGCTTGATCGGCCAGAGGCCCGCCTCGCGCGCGGCCTGGATGCCGTCCATCGTGCGGCTGAACTGATCGCTTCGCGCGATCTCGTGGAAGCGCTCCATGCTGAGCGTGTCCAGCGAGATGTTGATCCGCTTCAGTCCCGCCTCCTTCAACAGGCGGGCCTTGTCGCGGAGCAGCACGCCGTTGGTGGTCATTGTGATGTCGAGTGTCGGGTCGATCTCGTTGATCATCCCGATGAGCTCTTCGACCTTGATGCGAACGAGGGGTTCGCCGCCGGTGATCCGGATCGTCCTGACGCCATAGCGCTCCACGAAGATCCGCGCCAGGCGCACGATCTCCTCAAACCGGAGTATGTCGTCGCGCTTCAGCCATTTGAGCCCCTCCGCCGGCATGCAGTAGATGCAGCGGAAGTTGCAGCGGTCCGTGATCGAGATCCGGAGGTCGTCAGCGACCCGCCCATAGGAGTCTCTGAGCGTCCCGGTTCCCATTTGATCGATGATAGCCGCGGTGGCTTACGAGCACATCCTGGTCGAGATCGAGGCCCCGATCGCCACAGTCACGCTGAACCGGCCGAAGGTGCTGAACGCGCTCAGCCCGGACCTGATCCGCGAGGTCAACGAGGTGCTGGGCGAGCTGGACGCCGACGACACGGTGCGTGCCGTGGTGCTCACGGGAGGTCCGAAGGTGTTCGCGGCGGGGGCCGACATCGCCGACATGGCCGACCGTACGGCCGTCGAGCAGCTGCGCAGAGACCAGACCGGGCGCTGGGCTGGGATCGCCGCCTTCGGCAAGCCCCTGATCGCCGCCGTCAACGGGTATGCGCTGGGGGGCGGCTGCGAGCTGGCCCTGATGTGCGATCTGATCATCGGCGGCGACACAGCGCGCCTCGGCCAGCCTGAGATCAATCTCGGCATCATCCCTGGCGCCGGCGGCACGCAGCGCTGGCCCCGTACCGTCGGAAAGTACGCGGCCATGGAGGCGATGCTGACCGGTGCGCCGGTGACTGCTCGGCGCGCCTACCAGCTTGGGCTGGTAAACAAGGTGGTGCCGGCCGAGATGACCGTCGAGATTGCCAAGCGCACCGCACGGCAGCTGGCCGAGAAACCTCCGCTCGCCCTGCGAATGGCCAAGGAAGCGGTGCTCAAGGCATTCGAGTCGCCACTCTCGGAAGGCCTGGCCGTGGAGCGGAAGAGCTTCTACTTCCTGTTCTCGACCGAGGACCAGAAGGAAGGCATGCACGCCTTCCTGGAGAAACGGAAGGGCGTATTCAAGGGCAGGTGAGAGAAGAGATGCATCCAGCGATGCCGACCGAATCTTCGGCGTCCATGCGGCCCATCTGCGTCGTTGCGAGCTGCGCTCCTCGCTCACGAATCGACGGATGCGCTCGCTCCGGTGCTCGCTCGCGCCTAGCATCTGGAACACCTGGCCGCCGAATCTTTCGGTCGGCCCACTGGAGGCATCTCTAATGGCGACGACTGAAGTCGAGCAGCACGTAAAAGTTGAGACAGAAGGCGGAGTTGGTTGGATCAGGCTCAACCGGCCAGAGAAGATGAACGCGATCGGCGCCGTCACACGCCGCCAGCTCGGGGATGCGATCAAGCAGGTCGAGCGTGACGAATCGGTGCGGGTCGTCGTCGTCACCGGCTCGGGTCGTGCGTTTTGCTCGGGCGCCGACGTCACCGAGATGGCCCAGTCCGGAGATGGCGGCATGCGCACTCCCGAAGACGTCGGCAACGTGCTTCGCAACGAATACATGCCGATGCTCACCCGCTTGCGCACCATGCCCAAGCCGGTGATCGCGGCTATGAACGGACCCGCGGTGGGAATCGGCGCGAGCTACGCGCTTGCCTGCGACATCCGGATCGCCACGCCCGAGGCTTACATCCTCGAAGCGTTCGTCAACATCGGGCTCGCGCCGGACGGCGGTGTGAGCTGGCTGCTGCCGAGGTTGGTCGGCACGGGTATCGCGTACGAGATGTTCTTCAGCGGCAAGCCTCTTCAGGCGGCGGACGCCCACCGCCTCGGCGTGATCAACCGCCTGGTGCCGGCCGACCGGCTGGAGGCAGAGGTCCGCGAGCTGGCGAGCCAGCTCTTAAAGCAGCCGAGGCAGGCCATGGCGGCAGCCAAGCGCGCGGTCAACCACGCGCTGGAGTCGAGCTATGAGGAAGCGCTCGAATTCGAGTCTTACTTGCAGGAGGCGCAGGCGGCGAGCCCAGAGTTCGCCGAAGGAGTCCAGGCGTTCCTCGCCAAACGCGCCAATAAGATCAAGTGACTTCCCCGCCCGCCAGGGAACGTGGCGCCCGGCGCCGGATGGGGGCGCTCTCCAATGCATGACGCCGTCATCGTGGCAACTGCCCGCACCCCGATGGGGCGCTACGGCGGCCAGCTCAAAGACGTACGGCCCGACGACCTTGCGGCGATCGTCCTCAAAGAGGTGTGTGAGCGCGCGAACGTCAAGCCGGGCGAGGTGAGCGATGTCATCCTCGGGTGCGCCAACCAGGCCGGCGAGGACAACCGGAACGTCGCGCGTATGGCGCTGCTGCTGGCGGGCTTTCCGGTCGAGGTCCCGGGCCAGACGGTCAACCGGCTGTGCGGATCGGGCATGCAGGCGACGATCGCGGCCGCGCGTGAGATCCAGGCCGGGGCGGCCGACATCATGGTCGCCGGTGGGGTCGAGAGCATGACCCGCGCCCCGTGGGTGATGCTCAAGCCCGACGGAGCGTTTCCCCGCGGCCCGCAGACCGCATATGACACCGCGCTGGGCTGGCGCCTGGTCAACCCGAAGATGGCCGAGCTGTACGGCACGCTGCAGATGGGGGAGACCGCGGAGCGCGTGGCCCAGAAGTACGAGGTGTCGCGCGAAGACCAGGATGCGTTCGCGCTTCGCAGCCATCAGCGCGCTGTCGCGGCGCGGCAGTCGGGAAGGCTCGCGGAAGAGATCGTCCCGGTGCTGGTCCCGCAGCGCAAAGGCGAGGCCATCTCACTGGAGGCGGACGAAGGACCCCGCCCCGACACCTCGCTCGAGGCGCTGTCCAAGCTGCGCCCGGCCTTCGCTGAAAAGGGCTCGGTCACCGCCGGCAACTCCTCCACGCTCAGCGACGGCGCGACGGCGCTCGTGCTGATGTCGGCCGCGAAGGCCAAGGAACGTGGGTTGACGCCGCTGGCACGCCTGGTGTCCGCGGCGCCCGCAGGCGTGCACCCGGACTACATGGGCATCGGCCCGGTGCCGTCGTCGCTCAAGGCCCTACAGCAGGCAGGCCTGCAGCCGTCGGATATCGGCGTCGTGGAGCTCAACGAAGCCTTCGCCTCGCAGTCGCTGGCGTGCATGCGGCTGCTCGGCCTCAACGAGGAGAAGGTGAACGTGAACGGCGGCGCGATCGCCCTCGGTCATCCGCTGGGCAGCAGCGGCGCCCGGCTGGTGAGCACGCTGGTCCGCGAGATGGTGCACCGCGACGCGGAGTACGGCCTGGCGACGATGTGCATCGGGGTAGGGCAGGGAATCGCGTCGATCTGGCAGAGGGTCTGATCGCAGAACGCGACCCCCAGGCGGTGCGCGCGATGTTCGATCGCATCGCGAGCCGCTACAACCTGGTCAACACGGTGCTGTCGGGCGGCACGGACGGTGGTTGGCGCAGGAAGGCGGCTCGCAGTACCGGCCTGGCGCGAGGCGGATCGGCCCTGGACGTCGCCTGCGGGTCGGGGAAGTTGACCGCCGTGCTGGCCGGGATCGCCGGCGAGGGCGGGCGAGTGGTCGGCCTCGACTTCAGCCCGCAGATGCTCGAGATCGCGCGGCGCGACCATCCTGGAATCGAGTTTCTGGAAGGCGACGCGCTGAGGCTTCCATTCGAGGACGCCGGCTTCGACGCCTCGACCATTGCCTTCGGCCTGCGCAACCTGTCCGACCCTGTCCGGGGCCTGCGCGAGATGAAACGGGTTGTGAAGCCAGGCGGGCGCTCGGTCGTGCTGGAGTTCGTCCGCCCGCCGAAGAACCTGGTCGGAGCCGCCTACAGGCTCTACCTCCGCACGCTGCTGCCGGCCGTGGGCGGCGCGCTCTCGGGGCAACCGGCGGCTTACCGATACCTCAGCGACACGGTGGACTCGTATCGCACACCCGGCGAGCTTCGCGAGATGGCTGCCGCGGCCGGATGGGCGAACGTGACGTACAAGGGCCTGGCGATGGGCACCGTAGGAATCATTTCGGGTATGACCCCCAAGTAACCCATCGCGACCTACGAGCTCCTGGCGTGACGGCCTGAGTCAGGAGACGCGATCGACGGCTGAGTGGGCGAGGCCGATCAGAGTCGGCCGCAGCCCGTCGAGCTCGACCGTCTCGAGCTCGCGTACGGCGGCGTCGACCAGCGCCTGCGCCTCGTCGCGGACGTGCTGCAGCGCGCCGCTGGACGTCACGAGGCCGGCGACATGACGCACCTCGGCATCGCCCAGGCTGCCTTCGAGCAGGCGCCGAATCTCCGGTCCGACCGTGCGATCCTCAGCGGCATAGATAAGGGGTAGGGAGAGCACGCGCTGCCTGATGTCGAGCCCGACGGGCTTGCCCGAGCTCGGGCTGAAGTCGACCAGGTCGTCCGCCATCTGAAACGCGACGCCGAGCAGGTCGCCATACCGCCGGAGCGCATCGACGACCTCGCGACTCGCTTCGGAAAGTAGGGCCCCGGCGGCGCAGGCCGCGGCGAACAGCGCGGCGGTCTTTCCCCGCACCACGCGCAGGTATGAATCGTGATCGCCTGGAAACGCTCCGCGAAGCGCGACGTCGTCGATCTGGGAGGCGCAGATGGCCTCGAGCGCCGCGGCGATCGTAGAGGTCACGTCGCGGTTTCCGATCTCCGCGATCAGCCGCGTCGCCTTGGCGAAGTAGTAATCCCCCACCGCGATCGCGCGCTCAGGGCCCTCGGCGGCCGCGACGGTCGGGCGTCCGCGCCGGTGCGTGCTCTCGTCGACGTAGTCGTCATGGATCAGGGTCGCGTTGTGCAGCAGCTCGACGGCGGCGCCCAGCGCCGCTGCCCGCAGGGGCTCGCTTCTGGGCCCGATACCGGCTGTGAGCTGGACGAGCTTTGGCCGAAGGCGCTTGCCGCCTGCCTCGACCAGCCTGCGCATGGGTTCGGAAACCGGCTCGGGGTCGACGAGCAGCTGGCGGGCCAGTTCCAGCTCCACCAGGTCCGTATTGCGAGCTCCTTTCGCCCCATCCGGCCGAGCCCGCTTCGCGGGCGGGGCCGACCTCCCCACATGGTGGGCAGGCGAGGAAAACTCCCCATCCAGTTGCAGGGCCAGCTCACGGTGGCGCGGGCCGTCCAGCTCGACCGCGAAAACCGACTGCCAGCGGCCCAGGACCAGCTCGCCGTCTTCGACGAGGACTGTGGCGAACCCGGCCAGCAGCAGCTGCCGGCAGTGGGCGTGGCCGTTCACCGGCTCGTCCAGCGCGATGTCGAAGCGGCGCGCGAAGTCGTCGTGCTCGTAGCCGGCATTTTCGGGAGCAAGGCGTTGGAGCAGGCCCTCGAAATCCCTGAGGAGCAGCGGTTCGTTTTCGTTGACGGTCAGGCCGACCGTGGTGTGCAGCGACTGGAGGTGCAGCCGGCCCATCCGGAGGCCGGACCGCAGGACCTCTTGCCGAAGCAGCTCGGTGATGTCGACGAACTCGGTGGCATTTGTGGTCTCGAAGCGAACGCGCTTGCCGATCATCACCGTGCCTCGAGGGCGTCAAGCAGGAGCCCCCGCGTCGGTGGGACGGCTCGTCCGGCCGCGGCCGCGGCGGACAGCTCCTCGATCGCGCGGGCGAAAGCGACCTGGACGGCTTGTGGGGCGGCGTCGGCGAGGAGCCGGGAGGAGCGGGCGAGACAGAGATCGCCCATCAGCAGGGTTGGCGGTGCGGCCGCCCGGCCACCCAATCCCTGGAGCCGGACGCCGATCTCGATCAGCGCGGCCGCAAGCGCAAGCTTGGGTTGGGCGGTGGGTTCATAGCCGGCGACCGCCTCGAGGTACGCACGATAGGTATCCGAGAGGCCGTCCTCCCACAGGCTTTCGAGGCGGTCGAGCTCGCGGTCGATGGCGTGAACGGACATCAAACGGGCTCCACGAGCGAGCCCGCGAGCTGGCGAAAGGCGGACAGCGCCTTCAGGCACGATTCGTCGTCGCGAGTCACGACGTAGTACAGGCCGAAGCCCAACACGGTGTTGAGGACGAGCGGAACCAGCACCTCGCGTGGGACCGTGAGACGGATCCGGCCGTCCTCTTCCAGCCGGTCGAGCTGCTCCTGGATGACCTCCCGGTACCTGGTGAAGAGCTCCGGCAGGTACGCCCGCAGGCGCTCGGTGCGCGGCGCCTGGACCAGGAGGTCGAAGGCGGCGAGCTGGATGTCACCAAGACGCCGGAGCGAGTCCCAGAGCGACTCGACGCCGATCTCGAGCACCTCGAGCGGGTCGGTCAGCTGATTCAGGGTGGAGCGCAGCTCTTCGACCGAGCGGGCCGTCAGGTAGCGCCAGGCTTCGACCAGGAGCTCGGACTTGGTCGGAAACCAGTACTGGAGGTTGCCGATCGCGACGCCGGCCTTCGCTGCGATGGAGCGGACGCTGGTCCCCGAATAGCCGTTCTCGAGGAGCGAATCGGCTGCGGCATGGATGATCTGATCCCGAGAGCTTTCTGTCGCCGTTGCCCCGGTCATACGTATGTACTAGCTTAGCGCGCAAGCGCGAGCAGGATCGGACTCACTGAATGCATATGCGAAGGGCGCGGGTGGGGTCGCTCGACGTGTTCGGGGGATAATTCACCCGGCTGTGCGGAGCATCGAGCAGGTCTTTCCAAATCGTCTTTGCGGCGTGCTGCGCACGCAGGACTCGGACGCTGGGTTTCAGGCGTGCCTGGCCGCGTTGGAGGGGGGCGTCCACACGATCGAGATCACCAAGACGGTGCCCTCGTGCTTCGAGATGATCCGCGGCCTCATCGCCACCACCGGTGGTCGCTTTCCGGTCGGGGTGGGGACGGTCTGGGACCCGGGCGCGGTGCGCGAGGCAAAGGACGCGGGCGCTTCGTTCGTGGTGACGCCGGTCCTGCTGCCGGAGGTGGCCGACGCCTGCCGGCAGGAGGACATCCTGTGCGTGCTGGGCGCGTTGACCCCCACGGAGATCTACCAGGCGAGGGTCGCGGGCGCCGCCATCGTCAAGGTGTTTCCGATCGGCCCGGTAGGCGGGCCCGAGTACATCCGGGCCCTTAACGGCCCGATGGGTGGTGTGCCCTTCTGGGTCTCAGGCGGGGTGCCGATCGAGGACATCGGCGCGTACCTGCGGCTCGGGGTGAAGGCGGTGGGGCTGACGGCATCGCTCTTTCCGCCTGAGGCGCTGGCTCACCGCGACTTCGAGCTGATCCGCGCCAACGCGCAGCGGGCGGCTCAGGCGGCGGCGGCGGCGATCGCGGACTAGGCGCCCTGGATCAGGTCGTCAGCAGCCCGCGTGGTAGAGGCACATCGTCTGGACGATGTCGGAGTACAGGTTGACGACCTGGCTTCCCGTCGCGATCAGGGCGACGATGACGATCAAGGCGACCAGGGCAAGGATGAGCGCGAACTCGACCATTCCTTGTCCTGATTGGCGTTTGCGGGAGTGCATCATTCTTGGGCTAGACCTAGAAGCTTAACCTTCGAGCCCGGCGTTCTGGTCGTTGCTTCCAGCAGCGCCTGCTCCACCACGATGCGAACCATCCGTTTTCGCCAGAAGTGGCTCAGATCGGCGTTGTCCAGTGGTTTGGCCGGTTTGGCTGCGATGTCAGCAGTTTCGCGGATCGCATCCGCCTCCACACGCTTGCCCTTCAGGAACGCTTCAGCCGCTGTCGCCTCGAGCGGGTGCGAGGCCACGGCCGAGAGCACGATCCGGCACCGCACAACACGGTCGCCGTCGAGCTGAATCGCGACCGCGGCGCCCGCGATGGGAAAGTCGATCGAGCCGCGCCGCCGGAGCTTCACGTAAGCCGTTCTTGTGTCGCGATGCGCCGAAAGCTTGAGCGACGTGACCACCTCGCTCGGCTGCTTGGCCATGTACTCGATTCCATCATCGCGATAGAGAGCCGAGACCGGCAGCTCGCGCTCGCCGTCCGGCCCGGTCAGGCTCACGACGCCGTCAAGCGCGATCGCCATCGGCGCCGTGTCGGATGACGAGACGGCCCAGCATCGCGGGCTGCTCGGCGCGACAAGGCAGATGTCTCCATCCTTCTTCATGCAGAATCCCGCGGCCTTCCGCCACTCATAGGTCATGTCGTAGTAGTTGCATCGCGTGTCGACGCAGAGATTGCCTCCGACCGTCCCCGCGTTGCGCAGGGGAGGAGAGGACACCAGGCCCGCCGCTTCCGCGTAGCCGGCGAAGCTCTGCGTGAGAGGCTCGTCGCGGCTGGCGGCGGCCAGCGTGACGCCAGCACCGACGACACAATCGATCGAACCGGTTCGGATGTCGCGCGGCAGGAAGTCGAGCGCGATCAAGGTCTCGATGTCGAACTGCCGGCGTTTGAGCTTGGGAAAGAGGTCGGTCCCGCCCGCCACGAACATCGCGCGCGGTCCAAGGTCCGCGGCCATACGGGCCGCCTCGCGCGCGGTCTTCGGCCGCAGGTACTTAAATCGAGGCAGCCGCAGCACGGTCCAGATCCTTCGGCGGTGGCTCGACCTTGATGGTTGGCGGATAGGGGATGGTGGGGAATCGCGCGGGGCCGAATCGAGCCGGCTCTCCCTTCTGTTTGCGACGCAAGGCTTCGACGATCTTTTCCGGCGTGACCGGCACCTCGTCGATCCACACGCCGAGCGCGTCGTACACCGCCGAGCACACCGCGGGAGGGACGGGCAGCAAAGGACCCTGTCCCGCCTCTTTGGCGCCGTAAGGCCCTTCCGGGTCCACCGTCTCGACGATGAAGGTTTCGACCTCCGGCATGTCGAGAAACGTGGGCGACTTGTATTCGAGCATCGACGGCCACTTGTGCAGGCCCTTGCGAAAGGCCTGCTCTTCCATGAGAGCCTCGCCGAGCCCCATGTAAACGCTGCCCTCAACCTGGCCCTCGACAAGCAGGGGATTGATCGCGCGGCCGGCGTCGTGCGCGATCCAGATCTTGTTGACGCGCACCAGCCCTGTGCGCGCGTCGGCGTCGAGGCCGACCACGCACGCGGTGTAGCTGTAGGCGGGACTCGGGCCGACGCCTGATCCTTTGTAAGGGCCTGCGATCTTGGGCGGTGTGTAGCTGCCCGCCGTGGTGAGGGTTCCAAAGCGGCCCTCCGCGAGAACGCTCGCCTCTTCAAAGCTGAAGTCGCCGATGCGGCCGCTTCCCACCTCGATCGCCGCGGCGTCGCATTTCATCTTCGCCGCGACCGCTTCGATCAGCATGCCGCGCATCTTTCGGCCGGCCTCGATGGCCGCGTTGCCGGCCATGAATGTGACGCGCGAGGAATACGAGCCGAGGTCGATGGGCGTGGTGTCGGTGTCCGCTGTGACCAGGCGAACGTCGGCGGGCTGCAGGCCGAGCTCCTCGGCCACGATGGTTGCGAGCACCGAATCCGACCCCTGTCCGATGTCCATGGCGCCGCAGAAAGCTGTCACGCCGCCGCGGTCCACCTTGATCTGGACCTCGGAGTGGGGCATGTCGTTCCAGTAGATGGCGGTGCCTGCGCCAGAGAGATAGCTCGAGATGGCGAATCCCATCCCATGCCCGGGGCGCTTCTCACGTTTTCTGTACCCGGAGGCGGTCATCACCCGCTCGGTGCATTCGTCGAGCCCGCAGGACGTGACGCGAAGCCAGTTCACGGTCCTCGTGTGCGCCTTGACGAAGTTGCGCTGCTTCAAATCCACGGGGTCGATGCCGAGGTCGAGGGCGATCTTCTCGAGGTGCAGCTCCAACGCAAAGCGGGGCTGCGGCGTGCCATGGCCGCGCTTGGGTCCACAAGGTGGCTTGTTGGTGAAGACGCGGCACCCTTCGAATCGGTAGGCGGGGATGTCGTAGGTCACGGTCTGCAGCGCCCCGGTGTAGAAAGTCGAAGCCACGCCGTAGGAGCCATACGCCCCGCCGTCGAGCGCGGTTCGGAAATGCATCGCCGTGATCAGGCCGTCGCGTGTCACGCCAGTCCGAACCCACATGAGCACGGGGTGCCGGCCGCGGTGCGCGTAGAAGACCTCTTCGCGGGTCAGCGTGCACTTGACCGGCCGGCCGGTCATCATCGCGAGCTTGCACACGATCATCTCGTGCGCGAAGGGATCCGTCTTGCCGCCAAAGCCGCCGCCGTGCGCCGCGCCGATGACGCGGATGCGGTTCATCGGCAGCTCGAGCACCTTGGACAGGGCGCGCTGCACATAGTGCACGACCTGGGTGGAGGACCACAGCGTGATCCTTCCGTCCATGTACGTCGCGGTCGCGCTGTGCTGTTCCATCGGCAGGTGCGTGCTGCCCTGGAAGAAGAAGACGTCCTCGCGGATGTGGTCCGCCCGTGTGAATCCACTCTCGACGTCGCCGAACTCCAGGGCCACGAGCTTGTGGATGTTGTGGGGACCGCCGTAATCCTGGATGCGTTCGTCCGTGGGCGCGACGAGCGCTTCGTCGATGGACATCACCGCGTCGAGGACCTCGTACTCCACCTCGATCGCGTCGCATGCCGCGGCGGCGATCTCCTCATCGATTGCGGCCACCGCGGCGATCGGATCGCCCACGTAGCGAACCTTCTCGTGTTCGAGCGCGCGCTCGTCCTGCGTCACGGGCAGGATGCCGAACTTGATCGGAAGGTCGGCTCCGGTGATCACGGCCTGGACCCCGGGAATGCGCCGCGCCGCGGACGTGTCGATCGAGAGGATGCGCGCGTGGGGGTGCGGGCTGCGCAGGATCCGGCAGTGAAGGGTGCGGGGGAGAAGCATGTCGTCGGCGTAGATCGCCCGGCCGGTGACCTTTGCGACGGCATCAACTTTAGGAAGTGGCTTACCGATGACGCCGAACTTGCCATTTGGGGTCATGACATGCGGCCCGCTGCAAGCTCCACGGCGTCCAGGATCTTCGAGTAGCCCGTACACCGGCACAGGTTCCCGGCGAGCGTTTCGCGAATCTCGTCGCGCGACGGGTGGGCGTTCGTCTCGAGTAGTGATTTGGCAGACAGCAGGATGCCCGGCGTGCAGTAACCGCATTGAGCCGCGCCAAGCTCGGCGAATGCCTGCTGCAGGGGGTGAAGCTCCGCTCCGCGGGCCATCCCCTCGATGGTGGTGATGGAGCGTCCCTCGACCTGGATGGGGAGCACGAGGCAGCTGAGCTCCGCGCGCCCGTCGATCAGCACGGTGCAGGTGCCGCACTCGCCGAGCTCGCAGCCGTGCTTCGTCCCGGTGAGCTGCATATCCTCGCGCAGCACCTCGAGGAGCGTCTTGTGCACGGGCAGCAGCAGCTCCGTCCGCTCTCCGTTGACGTCGAGCGCCAGAACCACCCGCTCGACCTCGCGAAGCACCTCTTGCTTCATCCGTCGTGGAGCATAGCTTTCAAAGCGCGGGCACATTCCCACAGGTCCGGCACGACGGCATGAGCCCGGCTGGATGCGGGCTTAGGGTCGTCGGGATACACGAGGATGGTCCGCATCCCGAGCGCCAGCGCTGGTTCGACATCGTTCTCCTCGCGGTTGCCGATCACGACGCAGCGCTGCGCCGGACATCCCGCGACCCGAATCGCCATTTCGAACACCGCCGGGTGCGGCTTGAGGTGGCCCGCGTCGACGGACGTGACGATCGCATCGATGCGATCCGCCATCCCGAGCAAGCGAAAGTCGTCCCAATAGCTCTCGGCGTCGCGCCAGTAGGTGTTGCTGGCGATGACGGTCCGCAGTCCGAGGGCGCGGGTCTCGGCCAGCAGCTCGATCGCGCCTGGCAGCGGCTTCATGCGGTCCGCCACGGGGATGGCCATGGCGCGCCGGATCCGGTTCACGACATTCACATCCGCCGGCAGCCCTTGTCGCTCGAGCGACGCTCCGATCAAGATTTCGGCGGCCGGAATCGTGGGTGGGGTCTCCGTCGAGATCGCTCGGGCGTGGTCGCCGATACGGCTGCTCTCGATCAAATCGGCCACCAAGGAGTCGATGGCGGCGGCCCTCAGCTGCGGCATCGCGGCGGCCACTCGCTCATGCCTGCCGGCCGCGTCCGTCTGGCGAAAAGGCCACGAATTGGGCCATAGAGTGCCGCCCACGTCGATCATGGCCGCGTCAAGGGCATTTGCCACTGCGCCTTATCATCGGCTCAATGCTCAGATGGCTCACCGCCGGGGAATCGCACGGCCCGCAGCTGACCGTGATCATCGAAGGTCTTCCGTCGGGACTAGAGATCTCGGAGGAAGACCTGCGCCGCGACCTCGCGCGCCGGCAAAGGGGCCACGGGCGCGGGGGCCGTCAGAAAATCGAAACCGACGTCGCGCGCATCGTCAGCGGTGTGCGCGGTGGAGTCACGATCGGAAGCCCGATCACCCTGGTGCTCGAGAACAAGGACCACGTCAACTGGACCGCGCAGATGACCGCGGCCAAAGAAGGCTACGAACCAAAGCCGGTCACGCGACTGCGGCCGGGTCACGCGGATCTCGCCGGGGCGCTGAAGTACGGGCACACCGACATCAGGAACGTGCTCGAGCGCTCGTCGGCGCGCGAAACCGCAACGCGCGTGGCGGCGGGCGGCGTCGCTCGCAAGCTGCTCGCCCACTTCGGAATCGAGATCCTCAGTTTCACCCAGTCGATCGGCAGCGTCGATATCGGCTACGAAGGGTGCGACCCGGCCACCGTGACCACGAAGCAGATCGAGGAATCGCCAGTGCGCTGTCCCAACCCCGACGCCTCCGCCCAGATGGTCACCGAGATCGACCATGTGGGAGAGCTGGGAGACACGATCGGGGGCACGTTCAGGGTGGTCGCGCGCGGCGTTCCACCGGGCCTGGGCAGCTACGTCCACTGGGATCGCAAGCTCGACGGCCGGATTGCGCAGGCGATCCTCTCGATCAACGCGATCAAAGGGGTTGAGTTCGGCGCGGGGTTCCAGGGTGCCGCACGCCACGGATCGGACTTCCATGACCAGATCGAGTACGCCGGGGGACGCTTTCGCCATCTCACCAACCGCGCGGGCGGCTTGACGGGCGGCATGACGAACGGCGAGCCGATCGACCTGCGCGTGGCCATCAAGCCGATCTCGACCATGAAGAAACCAATGTGGTCAGTGGACCTGATCACCAAGGAACCGGTCGAAGCGCACTACGAACGGAGCGACGTCTGCGTCGTACCGGCAGCCGGCGTGATAGGCGAAGCCGTGGTCGCGCTAACGCTGGCGGAAGCTTTTCTCGAGAAGTTCGGAGGCGACTCGATGCCCGAGCTCGAACGAAACCACCGCTCGTTCCTCGAATCCATCGGGCAGTCGAACTCATGATCCCGCGCGTCGAATACGCACGTTTGGCGAGCGGGGCGCTTGGGTGATACGCCGTGATCAGCGGAGCTCACATGATCGTGTTCAGCCAGGACGCCGAGGCCGATCGCACCTTTTTCAAGGACGTGTTCGGTTTCGCCTCGGTCGAAGCCGGCGGCGGCTGGTTGATCTTCCGCCTGCCCCCCGCGGAGATCGCTTTTCATCCCGGCGGTGAATCTCGTCACGAGCTCTACCTGATGTGCGATGACCTCGGGACGACTATGAAAGGCCTCGAGCGAAAAGGGGTCACCTTCAAGGGAGACATCGAAGAGCTGCGCTGGGGACGGCTGGCTCGCATCGAGCTTCCGGGCGGCGGGGAGCTGGGAATTTACCAGCCGAAGCATCCGCTGCCACCCTCAGCGCCAATTACAAAAGACTGACCGTCCCGCAATCACCCTCTGACACGGCCGCCTCATCGTGACGCTCGATCCACGACGGATCGAATCAACGAAAAGAGGTGTGCACAATGACCCCGTTTGCAGCAGTCGCCGTCAAAACCGTGGGCGCCGCCGGCGCCGCGGCCCTTTTGAGCCTGGGTCTCGCGACCGGGCTTGTCCAGGCGGCATCAAACCCGACCCCGAGCCCGTCCGCAAGCGCCAAGGCGCCCGCGACCGACCGGCGCGTGATCGCCAGGGCGGTGTTCGAGTCGGAGGCGGATGTTCTTGGCATCGCTCCCAAGACGGTGCGCGCCGATCTTCGGAAAGGTCAGAAGGTTTCCGACCTCGCCAAGGACAAGGGCATGACCAAAGAGCAGTTCGAGACCAGGCTCATCGCGAGCGTGAAGCCCCGGCTCGCGACTCTCGTGGACCACAAGGTCGTCACGCAAGCTCAGGCCGACAAGATCGTCGACCGCATCTCGAAGGGCTACGTGCCGTTCTGGGATGGACTGCACCGCCCGGCAACCGCCACCAGCTGATACTCCTCCCCCTAAAAAAAGGGCCTGGCCCGCAAGCCGGGCCCTTTTGCTTTTCATTGACTCAGGGCCGGATGCGGACCTTGGCGGCGATTGCGATCTGCTTCCACTTTCTGCGCTCCTCGAGCCGGATGCGCGCGTCCGTCTTTGCAGCCACTGCACGCAGCTCGCGCTGAAGCTTGAGGTAGCTGCGGAAGCGCGCGGCGTCGAGGCTGCCTGCGGCCAGCGCCGCCTTGACTGCACAGCCTGGCTCCGTGGCGTGCCCGCAATCGGTGAACCTGCACTTGAGCGCGAGCTGCTCGATGTCCTCGAAGACGTCGCCCAGAGCCTCCTCGCCTTCCCAGAGCTGAGCCTCGCGCAGACCGGGCGTGTCGATGATCATCCCGCCCTGAGGCAGCTGCACCAGCTGGCGGTGGCTCGTCATGTGGCGCCCTTCACCCGAGCGATGGATCAGGCCCGTGCGCATCACCTCCGTGCCGACGATGCGGTTGATCAAAGTCGATTTGCCGGCGCCCGATGGTCCGAGCAACACGCCGGTGCGCGCCGGCTGAAGCTCGCGGACGATCTCGTCGATGCCGTCGCCGGTGACAGCGCTGGTCACGACTACCGGGGTGCCCATCGCGACCGCCTCGAGCTCGGCGCGCAGCTCGTCGAGCGATTCGGCGATGTCCGCCTTGGTCAGGAGGACCACAGGCACCGCGCCGCTCTGCCACGCGATGGTGAGGTAGCGCTCGATCCGCCGGGCGTTGACGTCGGTGGCGGCGGCCACCACGAACGCGACGTCGACGTTGGCGGCGAGGACCTGCTCACGGGTCTCGACCGAAGCGGCCTTGCGAGAGAACACGGTTCGCCGCTCCACCACTCCGTGGATCGCGCTCACCGGTTCGCGCTTGAGCACGGACACCCAGTCTCCGACCGCCGGCATCGTGGCCCCATCGTTGCGCAGGTGCCGCCCGACCGAGGCGCGGGTCGAGTCGATTCCGTCATGTACGAGACACTCGACGCCGTAGTCCGCGATGACACGCGCCGGGACGCCTCCGTCGGAGGCGAATCGCCTGAACTTTTCGTCGAAGTAGGGATCCCAGCCCAGCACGGCGAGCTGGTGACTGAAGTGAATCGACAACGCAAGGTCCTCCGAGAACCACGAGATGGGCGGTATCGGTCCGCCCGGCGGAGGATTGCTTCTTTAGAAGCGCGCTCCAGAGGCGGCCGACGGCCGGAAAACGGTCATTTCAAGCTCACTCATTCGAACGCCACCTCCCTTTCTTGATTCGTGGGCCGCAGCCTACCACGACTCAGCGGCTCTTAAACTCCGGCTTGCGTTTTTCCTGGAACGCCTTGATCCCTTCCTCGGCGTCCTCGGAGACGAATACGCGCCCAATCGCCTCACGCTCGATGGCCAGCCCGAGGTCGAGAGGGGCCCCGTAGCCCTGCGTGATCGCCAGCTTGGCGTGGCCGATCGCCACGCCTGGACCGGCGGCCAGCCTGGCCGCGTACTCGATGGCGCCAGCGCGGCACGCAGCCGCGTCTGGAAACAGCCGGTCGACGATGCCGGCGTCTTTCGCTTCAGCGGGGCTGAGCGTAGTGGCGTTCGCGATCAGGTCCAGGCCCTTGGACAATCCGACCAGGCGCGGAAGCCTCTGCGTGCCGCCCGATCCCGGAAACAACCCGAGGTTCACTTCCGGTAACCCGATCTGATACGTGCCCTCGGCGGCGAACCGCAGGTCGCAGGCAAGTGCCAGCTCGAGCCCGCCGCCAAGGCAGTGTCCCGCGATCGCGGCGATAAAGATCAGCGGCGTGTTTTCCATTTTTCGAAAGGCCTCGTGCGCCATCAGGGCGGTCATGAATCGCGACCGCGGGCTGCCCGCCGCGAAAGCGCCCACGTCGGCGCCTGCGGAGAAGAACTTTTCGGAAGCGCTCGTCACCACGACCGCCGACTTGATGCTCAGGTCGACGCGCGCATCGTCGATCGCAGCCGCGAACGACCGCAGGAAGGCGTAGTCGTAGCTGTTGGCCGGCGGCCGGTCGAGCACGATGATTCCGACGCCGCCTTCTGTCTCCAGCCTCACTGACATACCACTGCCCTCCAACCCCCAAATCCGCTGACGCCGATAATTGAAGCACTGACTCAATCCAACCGAAGAGGGGTGCCGTACGAATGGCGACGATGATCATCGAAGGCGAAAGGACCAAGGCCACGTCCGGCAAGACGTATGAGGTTCGAAACCCGGCCACGGGCGAAGTCGTGGACGAGGTCCCGGCCGGCGGACCGGCCGACGTGGACAAGGCGGCGCAGGCTGCGCACAAGGCCTTTGCGACGTGGTCCAAGCTCCCCACCAACCAGCGCCGCGAGATCCTGCACAAGGCGGCGCAGCACATGCTCGGAAAGGTCGAGGAGATCGCGATCATCCTGACCAAGGAGCAGGGCAAGACTCTCCTGGAGTCGCGGCTCGAGGCCAAGCGCTTCGGCGAAAACATCGGGTGGTTCGCCGACCTGGCGGACAAGGTTCACGGCCAGCACGTGAAGCTGCCCGACACCACGACGTACGGCCTGGTGGTGCGCAAGCCGATCGGGGTGTGCGGCGCGATCGTGCCCTGGAACTTTCCGTTGACCCTCGCCGCAAACAAGGTCGCACCGGCGATCGCTGCCGGCAACACTGTGGTGCTCAAGCCCGCCAGCTCGACGCCCCTGTCGACGCTCGCCTGCATCGAGGCACTGATCGAGGGCGGCCTGCCCGAAGGCGTCGTCAACGTGGTGCTGGGCCAGGAGACCGGAGAAGCGATCGTCGAGCACCCGCTCATCCGCAAGATCGCCCTCACGGGTTCGACACCAACCGGCAAGCGGGTCATGGCGAAGGCCGCCGAGCAGCTCAAGAAGGTCACTCTCGAGCTCGGTGGCAGCGACCCCTGCATCGTCCTCGACGACGCTGACCTCGAGGGCGCGGCGCGAGCGATCTCGGTCGGGCGGTTCTTCAACTGCGGCCAGCAATGCCTGTCGACCAAGCGGCTCTATGTCCAGGAAGGCGTGTACGACGCGCTCATGGAGAAGCTCATCGCGCGTGCTGCCAAGCTGAAGCCTGGCAACGGGCTGGACAAGGACACCCGCATGGGCCCGATGCACAGCCAGGCGCAGCGGGCTGAGGTCGAGGCACAGATCAAGGACGCGATCGATCGCGGCGCCAAAGTGGTCTACGGGGGTGGACGGCCGAAGGGCGCGGACTACGACAAGGGCTGGTTCATCGAGCCGACGATCCTCGAGAACGTGCCCGATGGGGCGCGCATGTGGACCGAGGAGGTCTTCGGTCCCGCCCTGCCGGTGCGGAAGATCAAGGACCTGGATGAGGGCATCCGGCTCGGCAACGACACGCCCTTCGGCCTCGGCTCGTCGATCTGGACCGCGAACATGGCGTCCGCCTACCGAGCGGTGCAGGAGCTCGAGGCGGGCTACACGTGGGTGAACGCCCTGGTCATCGCCCACGACGAGCTGCCCTTTGGCGGTACCAAGCAGTCCGGCTTTGGCAAGGAGCATGGGGTGGAAGCCTTCCTGCAGTACACCGAGGAGAAGTCGGTGGTGTACGGGGGAATCGGGTAACCCTGCCCGGTACTGGAAAGCTATGAGAGTTGCGCTGGTTGTGGTCGGAGTGATCATCGTCCTCATGGGCGCGGTTTTCGCCGGGCAGGGCATGGGCTACATCGCAGGCAGCGTCATGACCAACGATCCCAAATGGATCTGGATCGGCGGCGCGATGGTCGTGGTCGGGCTGGCGCTCGCGGTTGGGAGCTTCCGAGCCCGGCCGAAAAAGGCGTAGAGGCGGGGGCTGGTTCAACCCTGTCAGTGGTTGCTCGTTTAAGCCCCTCACCCTAGCCCTCCCCCGGATGGGGGGAGGGCAAAGTCAGGCGGTTCGCCCGTTGAGACGGTCCCACTGGCTCTGGCACTCGACGCAGCGCGTGGCCGCCGGCTGGTACTTCAGCCGCTCCGACGGGATGTGACGGGTGCAGCCTTCGCAGATGCCGTAGGCGCCCTCGCGCAGGCGCTCCAGCGCGCGCTCCACCTGCTCACGGTTCTGGTCGAGCAGATGAACCAGGAGGTCGGTCGTCTGCCGATCGGACAGGGCCTGCGCCAGGTCCGTGTCCTCGGGGATCCCTGTGATCAAGCCACCCACGCCGTCGTTCAGCGGCCGGTGCAGGCCGGCCTCCTCGCCGCACTGCGCTGCCAGGAGCTCCAGCTGCCGCCGATCAGCCTCGAGCCTCTCTTCTGGAGCATTGCCTGGTTGCTTACGAACTGCCATTGACAACCCCCTCCAAACTGACTTACGGCCAGGCGACGTTTGGATTCGTCAGATACAACGCGCTCGCCGATGCGCGCACCCGGTCGCGCACAATATGTCGCCTGATGCGGACCCCGCTGCCATCCCCAGTGAAACGCTTTGCTGCAGTCGCCTTGCTGGTCGTGCTAGCCGGTTGCCAGCCGGGGCCGATTGCGCGGCCGGTGCCGAGCGTAGCGCAGATCGGGAGCAATCTCAAGTGTCCAAGCGGAGACCATGGATTCGAGGACATCCAGGCGGGATGGGGGTTCTGCTATCCCGGCACCTGGAGGTACCAGGAGAAGGCGCAGTCGAGCCAGAGCCCGGCCCCTGCGGAGCTGGATCTCACGTTCAACATCACCGATGTCGGCTCGTCAGATTCCGGGCTGTTCGCGTACATGATCATCTCGACCTACGATCGAGGCAGCTCCTCCGACCTGGCCGGCTGGGAGCTGGCGAACCTGCCGAGCGCACCTGACCAGCAGACCATCTCGTGGGGCAATTCTGCGGAAGCGGCAAAGTTCGCCGACGGGCGCCGTATCGCGCTGACGCAGCACCACGTCGTGATCCTGGACCTGCACTCAGGCCAGATCACCGGGTGCACGACGTCGACGGGAGCCCCGACTCCATGTCACCTGGATCTCGAGGCACAGATGGGCAGCCGGCTCGATACCTGGGTGTTCACCTATTAGCCCGGACGAGGTGGAGCTTCAGGCCGGGTTCATCCCGGCCGTCACCTGGCCTGCTACTACCAAGCCACAGCAGGCTTCGAACGTAACAGGAGGGGGTCCCGCGGGGGAGGACTTACGTCCTCACCCGCGCCGTTAGGTCGGACGCTTGAAGAGGGACTGCATCTTGATCGCCAGTCCCATGTCTCCCTTGATCTTGAGCTTGCCCTGCATGAAGGCAGCCGTGCCGTCCAGCTGACCCAACATGATCTTCACCCAGTCGGCGGCGTCGGCGAGGAGGGTGAGGTTCGCAGCCTCGGGCGCATCGCCCTTCCCGGACTCGGCCACGCCGTCATGGATCTTCACCCACCACTTTCCGCCCGCGTCGCCGGAAAGGTCGAACTGGATGGTCGCCTTGGTGCTGCCCGCCTTCTCAGGAACGAGGTACTGGGGTAGGGCCTCGACGATCTGGTCTGGTGACAACTGGACTTCAGACATTCGCTCCTCCTGAGCATCCGGACGAGGTGACTCGATTCATGTTAGCCGCGACAATGCTGAGGTGCTGGCAGAGACCGGTCTGACCGAGGTGGCGAAAGGGGTATTCGAGCTCCGGCTCCCTATCCCCTTCGAAGACGGGCTTGTCAACGTGTTCCTGTTCGCGGACGGCGAAGAGGCCGACCTTCTCGATTGCGGGATGAACTCCGACGAGTCCGTAGCAACGATCAGGGCGGCGATCGCGCACATAGGAGCCAAGCGGCTGCGCCGGCTGGTCGTAACCCACATCCATCCCGACCACTACGGCGCCGCCGGCAGCCTTGCGGGGGAGGGGATGGCCGACCTCTACATCCACCGGCTGGAGGTGCCGCTCGTCAATCCGAGGTACGTCGAGCTCGAGCACCTCGTGAAGGAGGTTCACAGATACCTGCTGGTCAACGGGGTGCCGGCGAGCGAGGCGGAGGTGCTGAGTAACTCGCAGCGGGCTCTGAGCCAGCTGGTGAAGACGGCGGAGGCATCGGTCCAGCTGGATGGCGCGGAGCTGCTTCAGATGGGTCGGCGGCAGTTGCGGGTCGAGTGGACGCCCGGGCATTCGCCAGGCCACATCTGCCTCTATGACCGGCAGGACGGGCTGCTCTTCGCGGGCGACCACATGCTGCCTGAGCTGTCGCCGAACATCGGCCTGCACCCGCAGAGCACACCTGACCCGCTGCACGAATACCTGGACGGCCTCCGTCGCATGGCCGCCCTCGAGCCGGAGCTCATCCTCCCGTCCCACGGGCGGCCGTTCACGGGCGCTCCCGCGCGCGTCAAGGTCCTGGAAGCGCACCACCGCCGGCGGCTCGAGCAGGCCGTGGAGATCGTGGGCCGCGGCAAGCAGACGGCATGGGAGGTTGCGCTGGAGCTGTGGGGTCCGCGCTCGAATTTCTACGAGAAGCGGCTTGCTCTCCAGGAGGCGCTCGCGCACCTGCAGGCGCTCGCCGTGGAGGACCGCGTGACGAAGTCGGTTACGCCCGACTCTGTGCGCTGGACGCCCGCTTGATTCCGAGGGGAAAGAGCTCCGCCGGGTAGCACCCCACCCCGACCACGCCAGGTCCCGCGTGAGCCCCGACGACAGGTCCCAGAGGCTGGATCATCAGCGTCTCCGCGACCGAATCGAGCTCCCGGCCGATCTTCTCAGCGTCCGCTTCCGCGCCGGCGTGGCCGACGATCACGCAAACGCCGTGGCCGCGATCGACCTCGCGCGTGAGCTCGACGACCCGGTTCAAGGCGCGCTCGAACGTCCGCACGCGCTCGAGCGGAGTGACCAACCCGTCGCGGATGCAGAGGACAGGCTTGACCTGCAACACCGACCCGAGGAGCGCGCTGGCTCGCCCGATGCGTCCTCCGCGCCGCAAGAATTCGAGAGTGGCCACCGAGAAGTAGGTCTGGATGTGCGGCCTCATGTCGAGCACCTTGGCTTCGATTGCCGCGGCGTCCGATCCACTCGACGAAAGAGAGGCAGCCGCCAGCGTGAGCAGCCCAAGCGACATCGAGACGAGCTCCGAGTCGACGACTCGCACTCGCTTGGGATCCGTCATGTCCGCGGCCTGACGCGCAGATTCGTAAGTGCCGCTGAGCTTCCGCGAGATGTGGATCGAAACGACGGCGTCGTGATCGTTCAGCAGCGAGGCGTATGCATCCGCGAAACGCCCTGGTGACGGCTGCGACGTCGTGGGGTGAATCGTGACGGACGGCAGCCTGCGGTAGAACTCGTCCGGCTGGATGTCAACGCCGTCGAGCAGCGACTTTCCTTCGAAGTTGAGCGTGAGCGGAACCACCGTGATGGGTCGCGACCTGGTCAGCTCCGGCGGCAGGTCCGCCGTGGAATCGGTGACGATCGCAACTTTCGTCACGATTCGGTGGGGTCGATGGGCCGGTCGGTGTAACGCCGGTTCCTGTTCCGGAAGAACCGCATCTCGAGCGGCCTGATCGCCACCAACATCACGATCACGAGAAAGGCCGTGAAGATCGCGATCGCGTAGTAGCCGTACCCGACGGCCATCCCGAGTGACGCGGCCACCCAGATGGACGCCGCTGTCGTGAGCCCGTGAACGTCGCCTCCCTGGCGCAGGATCGACCCGGCTCCGAGGAAACCGACCCCGGTCACGATCTGGGCCGCGATGCGTGTCGGGTCAACCCTCGTGCCGAACTCCGGCAGCAGCCCGAGCGCGGTGAACATGCAGGCGCCGAGGGAGATGAGTCCCATCGTTTTGATCCCCGCCGGGTGACCTCGAAACTCCCTCTCGGTCCCGAGCACCAGGCCGAGCACGAGCGCGATCACCAGGCGGAGACCGAAGTCGGCGTAGCCCCCTGTGAGCGGCAGCTGCTCAGCCTCGGCCGGGGCGACCCCCGGGCTTGTCCTTCGCCCCGGGTTCGTCCTTTGCGCCCGGCTCATCGGGAAGCTCAGGCAGGTCGAGGCTGTTCACGAAATCGCGGAAGACGGCGAGGCGCTCCTCGTCGACCGGCGTCTCGACCTTGTCCTTCTCGCCCGCCTCCTCGTCCGGGTCCGGGATGATTCCCGCTGACTCCATGACCTCGGATGCGACGAAGATCGGGCACTCCACTCGCACCGCCAGGGCGATGGCGTCGGACGGCCGCGCGTCGAAGTCGAGGTCACGGCCGTTCTGCTTGACGTAGAGGCGGGCGTAGAACACCTGGTCGGCGAGCCGGGTCACCACGATGCGCTTGACGCTGATCCCGAGGTCGCCGAACGCGGTCGCCATCAGGTCATGCGTCAGCGGCCGGCCGAGCGGGTTGCCCGAGATCTTGGTTGCGATCGCCTGGGCCTCGAACGACCCGATCCAGATCGGCAGATACCGGTCGGCCTCCTTCTCTTTGAGGATCACCAGGTGCTGCGCGGTCGGCATGTGGATCCGGATGCTGTCGACGGAGACCTCGATGAGGTTTTTCATCCTCGGGTCCACTATACCTTTCGGGCTTCTCAGCCCCCGAAATTTGATCATGCTGAGGGGGCCCGTAGGATACGAACGTGGCGAAGGGGAAGCGAGGGCGCGTGGTGCTGATCGACGCGCACAGCCTCATCTACCGAGCGTTTTTTGCGCTGCCGCCGATGAGCACCTCCGATGGCCAGGTGACGAACGCGGTCTACGGGTTCACGTCGATGCTGGCGATCGTCTTAGCCTCACGTCCTGAGTACGCCATCGGAGCATTCGACATGGGTGCGCCGACATTTCGTTCGAAGGAATACAAGGAATACAAGGCGGGAAGGCGCGCGATGCCTGACGACCTGCGGCCGCAAATCGAGAAGGTGCGAGAGCTGCTGCAGGCTTTCTCGATTCCGATCTACGGCATCGAAGGCTTCGAGGCGGACGACCTGATCGGGACGCTGTCGCGGATCGCGGAGGAGAGGGGACACGCGGTCACCATCGTTTCCGGCGACCTCGACTGCCTGCAGCTGGTCACCGAGTCGGTCGAGGCGCTCGTTCCCCGGCGCGGCATCACCGACACTTTCGTGTACGGGCCCGATCAGGTTCGCCAGCGCTATGGCTTCGAGCCTGTGCAGCTGATCGATTTCAAGGCCCTGCGCGGCGACACGTCAGACAACATCCCCGGAGTCCCCGGCGTCGGCGACAAGACCGCGGCCAAGCTGGTTCAGGACTTCGGCACCGTCGAAGCGCTTCTCGAGCGCGTCGACGAGCTTCCGGAGGGACGGCTGAAAACCTCGCTCAAGGCGAACGCGGACCGGGTGCGGCTTGGAAAACGCATGGTCACCATCGTGCGCGACGTCCCCATCGAGCTGGATCTCGAGAGCGCCCGCTGGACGCGATACGACTACGAGAAGGTCCGTCTCGTTTTCGACCGCTACGAGTTCCGCCAGCTGCTGAGCCGGTTCCCGCCGCCCGACCAAGTGCCGGTCCAGCCGAGCCTCAGCTTCGAAGCGGCTCCTGAACCCGCGGGCCTGAAAGTGGTCGATGACCCGGCTGAGGCGGCGAGCTTGCTCGCCGGATCCGCCAATGTCGCCGTGTACACGTTCAACGAAGGCGCCGGTCGCTCGGCCCGCATCTGCGGCCTCGGTGTGTCGACCGGCAATCAGACCTTTTACGTCGCGAAACCTGACGCGATGGACGCCGTCGCAAGCACACTTTCCGGCCGGCCCATCTCAGGCCATGACGCAAAAGAGACAGAGCTTGCCCTGCGGTCGCTTGGGGGTGGTAAGCGCGAGTGGGCGTTCAGCACGTTTCTCGCGGCGTACCTTCTCGGCGCGGGATCGCGCGACCCACGTCTCGAGGACCTGGCGCGAGAGTTCCTGGACGTCACGCTCGTCGGCACCGAGCAGCTGTTGGGCACCGGGCGTGCGGCGCGAAAGCCCAGCGACGTGTCCATCAACGAGGCGGCGGAGTTCGCTGCGCGGCGCGCGGAGGCGATCCTCAACCTTCGGCCTCGGCTTGAAGCGGAGATGACGAACCTCGGCGTTGACTACCTCTTTCATGAGATCGAGCTGCCGCTCGCAAGCGTACTGGCGGATATGGAATCGGAAGGCGTCGCGATCGACGTGCCCTATCTCAAGGACATGCAGGACGAGCTGGGCGGGCAGCTGGCGGCGCTCGAGTCGGAGGTCGAGCAGGTCGCGGGCCAGAAGTTCAACCTGAGCGCGCCTCAGCAGCTGGCGAAAATCCTGTTCGAGGATCTCCGCCTACCGGTCGGGAAGCGGACGAAGACGGGCTACTCGACCGATGCCGACACGCTGGAGACGCTGCGCGACAAGCACCCGATCGTGGGTTTGATCCTCGAGCACCGGCAGCTGTCGAAGCTGAAGTCGACGTACGTCGATTCGTTGCCTCAGCTGGTCGATCCGCTGAGCGGGCGCGTGCACACGTCGTTCGGCCAGGCCAGCACCGCGACCGGGCGGCTCTCGTCGTCGAATCCGAATCTGATGAACATCCCCATCAGGACCGAGCTCGGGCAGCGCATCCGCCGCGCGTTCAAGGCGGGCCGGCCTGATCACGTCATGGTGTCGGCCGACTATTCGCAGATCGAGCTGCGCATCGCCGCACACCTCAGCGGTGACCCGAAGCTCCTCGGCGCGTTCGCCGCAGGCCAGGATATCCACACCGCCACAGCGGCCGCGGTGTTCGGAATTCCGATCGAGTCGGTGGATTCGAACCAGCGAAGGCTCGCGAAGGTGGCCAACTTCGGCTCCATCTACGGCCAGGGCGAATACGGGCTCTCGCAGCAGCTGGGGATCACCGGCGACGTGGCGAGGGAGTTCCTCGCGCAGTACTGGTCGACCTACTCGCGTTTGAAGGAGTACCTGGACGAGGTGCGAAAGAAGGCGCGCGAAGAGGGCTTCGTGGTCAGCGCGACGGGGCGGCGCCGCGCGATCCCCGACCTGCGGTCGCCCAACTTCCAGCTCCGCAGCGCGGCCGAGAGGATGGCGATCAACTTTCCGATGCAGTCGCTCGCGGCGGACATCATCAAGATCGCGATGGTGCGGCTGCAGCGTGAGATCGAGGCCGACCACATCGAGGGCCGCATGCTCTTGCAGGTCCACGACGAGCTGCTCTTCGAGGTGCCAGAGTCAGAGGTGGACCAGTTCGCGGAAAAGGTGCCGCGCATCATGACCGGCGCGTACGAGCTCGAGACCGGGATCGAGGTCGAGACCAAGATCGGTGCCAACTGGGCGGACATGAAAAAACTGACTGTCGTTCGGGCTTGACGATCGTGATTACACCGTCCCCACACCAGGCCTCCACCCGGTGGGCGGAGGGTATTCATGCCTGAGCTACCGGAGGTCGAGACCATCGTCGCAGACCTGCGGCCGCACCTTGCCGGCCGCACCATCCTCCGCTGCGAGCTGATTTTTCCAACGATCGTCAGACATCCCGAGCCTGAGGTGTTCATCGACTCGGTGGCCGGCATGCGCATCGCCGGCGTGAGGAGGCGGGGGAAATACATCCTGGTCGACCTCGAGAACGATCTGGTACTCGTCGTGCATCTCGGGATGACAGGCCAGCTGAGGCTTGTCGACCCCGTTACTCCATTGCAAAAACACACGCACGCGATCTTCACGCTGGACGACGGCCGCCAGCTCCGGTACCGGGACCCTCGACGCTTCGGTCGCCTCCTGCTCGGCACCGAGGCCTCGCTGCTCGCGTCCAAGAAGATGCCACGGCTCGGCCCGGAACCCATCGATCCGGATTTCGCCCCCGACGAGCTGTATCGAAGACTCCGCAATCGCCGCACGTCTCTTAAGGCGGTGCTCCTCGACCAGGGCGCGATCGCGGGTGTCGGCAACATCTATGCCGACGAGTCGCTCCACCGCGCGCGGTTGCGGCCGGATCGCCTTGCCGGTGGCCTAAGCCGGAAGTCGGTTCAACGCTTGCATGAATCCCTTCGCCATTCGCTGCAAACCGCGATCGCCAACCGCGGGAGCTCGGTCGACACGTATCGCGACGCATGGGGCGAGATCGGAGGGCAGCAGGAAAAGCTCCTGGTCTACGGTCGGGCCGGCGAACCGTGCTTCACGTGCGGACGGCCGCTGACGCTTATCCGCCTCGCCGGCCGCAGCACTGTCTTCTGCCGCAATTGCCAGAAGTAGCCCGCCTCGTTCCGAGACTCGTCGCGATCGTCGTGCTTTCGGTCGCGTTCGTCGCGATGACGATTGCCATCACAGCGGGAATCTTCACCGCACTCGACCACCAGGTCGCTGAGGCGATGCACTCCATATGGCAGGAATCGCTCCACGGACTCTTTCAGCTGATCGCGGAGCTGGGCGGCCTCGAGCTGACATCCATCCTCATGCTTGCGCTCTTCATCTATTTATGGCGCGGTGGCTTCGGCGCGGACGCGCTGGTCGTCGGCGCGTTCGCCGGGGCTGTCGTGCTCGAGGTGCTTTACAAGTCCTTGTTCTTCCATCCAGGGCCGCCACTTTCACTCTCGCATCCAGACGGCCCGAGCCTGACCGATCTCCTCCCGGGCAGCGGAAAGGGCAACAGCTTTCCCAGTGGCCACATGGTGCGCACGGTGGTGGCATACGGCTTGCTCGCCTTCGTCATCCGGCGCCTGGCACCATCCCGCATGGTGAGATGGCTGGCCGTCCCCGTCGCGATCGTGATCATCATCATCGTCGCGTTCGACCGCCTATACCTGGACGTCCACTGGGAGTCGGACGTGATCGGGGGCCTGCTGCTCGGCGGCATCGCGCTCGTCGCGGCCACGGTCTGGTTGGACCGTCCTAGAAAAGCCGAGAATTAGGCGCGTGGACGATAAGGCCGTACTGATCATGGTGACGACCGGTGGCCGCAACGACGCCGAGCGGCTGGGCGAGGCCCTGGTGGTCGAGCATCTCGCCGGGTGCTGCTCGGTCATCCCCACCGTCCACTCCGTCTATTACTGGGAGGGTCAGCTGAAGCGTGAGCACGAGGCGCTGCTGCTCGTGAAGACCGTCGAGTCCAGGTCGGCCGCGGTTCAGGAGTATGTGCGAACTCATCACGAATATGAGCTACCCGAGATCCTTCAGATCGCCGTCGAGGGCGGGTCGCCCGCATACCTGACCTGGCTCGCAGACCAAGTAACCCAAGAAGCCCGCTAAGCGTTAAGTCAGCACTTAGACTCATGGACGGGGTGGCTACGTTGGTCGAGGATCCCGGCGACTCCAGCGGCACCAAAAAGCGCCGCCGTCGCCGAGCGCGCCGGGAGGCGGCCCTACTGGAGCCGGCCGCCGGCAGCAATGGCAACGGAGCCGAGGCGGCGCCGCCCTCGATCGCCCGGTCCGAGGTCATCAGCGTGTCTGTGGTGCCCGAGGCGGAGCCGGTGGTACAGCAGGCGACCCTCGTGCCGGCTCCCGTGGTGGAGCCGGACGACTTCAAAGACCTCCTCGGCCAGGCGGTGGGCCTCCGGCTCGACTCGGTCTCGCGCGAGTTCGGCGGCAATGACGAGATGCACGTGAGCGCGCTGAGGAACGTGTCATTGGAGATCGGGCCCTGCGAGTTCGTCTCGGTCGTCGGCCCCTCAGGCTGCGGGAAGACGACCTTGCTGTCGCTGATGGGCGGCCTCGACCGGCCGACCTCAGGTCACGTTTACGGCGCCGGGCTTCCGCTTGGTGAGCTCTCCGAGCACGACCTCGCCGACTACCGCCTCCTGCGTGTGAGCACGATCTTCCAGACCTTCAACTTGATCCCTTCCATGACCGTCGAGGACAACGTCGCGCTGCCCCTCACGCTGGCGGGAGTGGAGCTCGAGGACCGGCGCCGGCGGGCCCGGCACCTGCTCGCGCTGGTCGGCCTGGAGCACCGTGCTCGCACCCGCGCCCGCCTGCTGTCCGGCGGCGAGCAGCAAAAGGTGGCGGTGGCCCGAGCGCTGGCCAACCGCCCGGGCCTCATCCTCGCCGACGAGCCGACCGGGAGCCTCGACTCGGCGGCGGGCGAAGGCGTGCTCAATCTGCTGGCGGACCTCAACCGCCGTGGCGCGACCGTGGTGCTGGTCACCCACGACCCCGAGGTGGCTCGGCGCGCGCGCCGGGTGGTGAGGATGATCGACGGGCGTGCGATCGAGCTCGAGGCCGGCAACCCTACCGTGCGTAAGCAAGAGCCGGTGGACCCTGCAAAGCGCCTGGATTGGCGCGACACGCTCAAGGTTGGCCTGGGCAGCGCCGGACGCCGGCCTCTACGGACCACGCTGACGACGACCGGGGTCGCGATCGGCATCGCCGCGATGAGCCTGATCGTCGCTCTCGCGGGTGGGCTGCAGGGTGCCCTCAGCGCCCCGGCGCTGGCCACGAGCCAGGTCCACCAGGTCGAGGTCTACCCGGCCGCCGACTCGACCTCCGGCGCGTTCGACTCCGGCACCCTGGCGACACTCGCCGCGCAGCCTCACGTGAGCGCCGCGTGGGGCCAGCTGTCGATGAGTGGAACCTTCAACACCGGAACGGCGGCGGGATCGTCGGCCCAACCTGCATTGCTTTCAGGCGCCCTGGTCTCGCTTGCTCCCATCCGGTCGTCGAGCGTGATGCCGGTGCTCAGCGCCGGCCGTCTGCCCCGCTCCGATGCCGCGGGCGAGGTGCTGCTCACCGACAGCGAAGCCGGCGCATTGGGATTCCCGACCGCGCGCGACGCGATCGGCACGCAGGTCGTCTACCGTGCCTCGTCGGGGGCGCTGATGGTGCCTGGTGTGACGCGCAATCCCGTCACGCACTCCGTCGACCTGAAGCTGATCGTCGTGGGCATCGTTTCGGGCAACGCCATGCCGGCGGGAGCTCCGGGCGGCATGGCGCCGTACGCGACAGCTCGCGACTACTGGGCGCTGCTCGCGAGGACCAACGGTTGGAAGGGTGGTGAGTATTCGACCATCACTCTCCTCGCCGATTCCGGGCTCGCCGTCGAGAGCTTGCGGCGGCAGGTGGAGGCGCTCGGATTCTCGGCCCAGACATTCGGCGACCAGTTCCGCAGCTTCGAGGACCTGCTGGGAAAGATGCGCGTCGCGCTGCTCGGGCTGGCTCTGGTGGCCCTTCTGCTGGCGTGCCTCGGGATCGCGAACACGATGTACACCGCGGTCCTCGAGCGCACCAAGGAGATCGGCGTGCTCAAGGCCCTCGGCGCCCGCAGGCGGGACGTGCTGCTCATCTTCGTCGCCGAAGCCGCGGTCATCGGGCTCGCCGGGGGACTGGTCGGGATCCTCATCGCGGTCGGGCTGGGCCGGCTGGGCAACGCTTTCGTCGACCGGGTGACGCAGTCGGTGGCCGGCACCGGTTTCGATGTCTTCCGCACCGATTTCGCGGTGGTCGCGGGGGGACTCGTCCTGGCGGTCGTGCTGAGCACGGTCAGCGGACTTCTTCCCGCGCTGCGGGCCGCACGACAGGATCCTTCGCGGGCACTTCGGTACGAGTAAGCATCCCCCCACCCGGCCGGGCTTGCTACGCGAGCCGGGCCGACCTCCCCGGCGAGCGGGGAGGTGAATTAACTTGAACGTGTGAGGGCTTCCGCTTATCCGCTGGTCGATGCTGGCGCTGCGGCGGCGCTGGTGCTCGAGCACACGCCTGTCCTGGGTGCCGAACGGGTTCCGCTCGTGGACTGCCTCGGTCGCGTGCTGGCGGAGGAAATAGTGGCCTCGGCTCCCTTGCCTGCGTTCGCGTCCAGCGCCGTCGACGGGTATGCGGTGCGGGCGGCGGACGGCGGACGGTCGCTGCGTGTGGTTGGAGAGTCGGCGGCGGGGCGGCCCTTCGACCGCATGGTCGAGCCCGGCACCGCGATTCGCATCCTGACCGGAGGGGTCCTGCCCGAAGGCGCCGATTGCGTCGTGATGATCGAGGACGTCGAGCTGAGCGGTGATGCCGTCACCGTCCCCGGGGGTCTGGTGGCGGGACAGAACTTTCACGCGCCCGGCGCGGACCTGCGAGCGGGAGAGCGAGTGCTGCCGGCCGGCGTGTCGCTCGCCGCCGCGGAGATCGGGCTGGCGGCCGCGCTTGGCCTCGCAAAGCTGTCGGTGGGGCGCCGCCCGCGAGTCGCGTTGCTGTCCACCGGCGACGAGCTCGTCGAGGTCGGGAAGACGCCCCGGCGGGGACAGATCACCGACTCCAACCGGTGGGCGCTCCTTGCTGCTTTGCGCGAGAGCGGCGCGGAGGTGCGCCTGCTCGGCATCGGTCCGGACGAGCCCGAGCCGCTGCGGCGGCTCGTGGTCGACGCGCTCGCAGAGGCGGACGTGCTGGTGACGTCTGGCGGGGTATCGGTCGGCACGCACGACCTCATCAAGCCGCTGCTCGAGTCCCTGGGCGACGTTCATATCGGGCGGGTGAAGTTGAAGCCGGGGAAGCCTTTTACTTTCGCGACTATCCCCGCGGGGATGCGAGCTTCAGCCCCTAGCCCTGCGCGCAAGCGCGAGCAGGATGGGACTTATGGATTGCTCCCCGAGGGGGAGAGGGGAACAAAGCTTGCTTTTGGTTTGCCCGGCTTTCCCGTTTCGTCTCTGGTCACTTTTGAGGTCTTTGTCCGGCCCGCGCTGCGGAAGATGCAGGGCCACGGACAGCTCCAGCGCCCAACGCTCCCAGTCCGACTCGGCTATGACGCGCGCGCGACCGCCGATCGGACGGAGTACCAGCGGGTCACGCTGCGGCGTGAGGGACTGGAGCTCGTCGCCGCGTCAACCGGCTCGCAATCGTCCTCGCGCCTGATGTCTCTGGTAAGAGCGCACGCGCTCGTGCGTATCCCACCCGGCGATCAGGGGATCAGGGCAGGGACCATCGTCGAGGCGATGATCCTCGCTTTGCCATAGCGATTCGAACGTCCGTTCGTCTTAGAATTAGGTCTCTCCAATGCCCTCCAGCTTTCGTGTCGACGCACCCTTCAAGCCGGCTGGAGACCAGCCTCAAGCCATTGAGCAGCTGGTCGAAGGCGTGCGCTCCGGGCTGACCCAGCAGGTCCTGGCCGGGGTGACCGGAAGCGGCAAGACCAATGTGATGGCCTGGGCCGTCGAGCAGCTGCAGCGACCCGTGCTCGTACTGAGTCCCAACAAGACGCTGGCCGCTCAGCTGTGTGCAGAGTTCCGGCGGCTGCTGCCAGACAACGCGGTCGAATACTTCGTCAGCTACTACGACTACTACCAGCCCGAGGCGTACATCGCCCGCTCCGACACCTACATCGAAAAGGATTCGAGCCGGAACGAGGACATCGACCGCATGCGCCACTCGACCACGCAATCGCTGCTCACCAGGCGCGACGTGCTCGTCGTGGCCAGCATCAGCTGCATCTATGGCGTCGGCTCCGTTGAGGATTACATGGGCGAGTCGCTCCATGTCGAGAAGGGCCAGACGATCCGTCGCGAGGTGTTCCTGCGCAAGCTCACCGAGATGCTGTACGAGCGCAACGACTACGACCTGGCGCGCCTTCGCTTCAGGGTGCGCGGTGACGTCGTCGACCTCGTGCCGGCAAATGAGGAGAAGGTTTATCGAGTCGAGTTCTTCGGCGACGAGATCGAGCGGATCCAGGAGCTCGACGCTGTCACCGGCGAGATCCTGGGCGCCCGCAACGATTTCACGATCTTTCCGGCGTCTCACTACGTCACACCGGCGGACAAGCTGCGCCTCGCGATGGTCGACATCGAGGCGGAGCTCGACGAGCGCTGTAAGTGGTTCGAAGAGCACGGAAGGCTGCTCGAGGCTCAGCGGCTGCGGCAGCGCACCAACTTCGACCTCGAGATGATGCGCGAGACCGGGACGTGCGCGGGGATCGAGAACTACTCGATGCATCTCACTCGCCGGCATCCCGGGGACGCGCCTTACACGCTGATGGATTTCCTGCCCGACGACACGCTGATCTTCGTCGACGAGTCGCACGTCGCCGTGCCGCAGATCGGGGGTATGCTCGGCGGCGACCGCTCGCGCAAGGCGGCTCTCGTCGAGTACGGGTTCCGTCTCCCGAGCGCTTTCGACAACCGCCCGTTGAGCTTCGACGAGTGGGAGGAGCGGGCGCGCGACGTCGTCTATGTCTCCGCCACGCCGGGCCCGTACGAGATCCGCCGCTCGCAGCGAACGGTGGAGATGGTGGTGCGGCCGACCGGGCTGGTCGACCCGACCGTCGAGGTGCGGCCCACGGCCGGCCAGATCGACGACCTGCTCGCCGAGGTGAAGAGGCGGGCCGAGCGCGGTCATCGCTCGCTGGTGACCACGCTCACCAAGCGTTTTGCCGAAGATCTCGCGGACTACCTGCGGGAGTACGGCGTGAAGGTGCGGTATCTCCACTCCGAGCTCGACGCGATGGAGCGCCTCGACGTCCTGCGCGACCTGCGCACGGGCGCGGTCGACGTCGTGGTCGGCATCAACCTTCTGCGCGAAGGCCTTGATTTACCGGAGGTCGCCTTCATCGGCATCCTCGATGCCGACAAGGAGGGCTACCTCCGCGCCTACCGCTCGTTCATCCAGACCATTGGCCGGGCGGCCCGCAACGTCGATGGGCACGTCGTCATGTACGCGGACAAGATCACCGACTCCATGCGGCAGGCTATCGACGAAACCGAGCGCCGGCGCAACAAGCAGATCGCGTACAACGCAGAGCGCGGCATCACGCCTGAGACCGTGAAGAAGGCGATCTACCAGATGGAGATCAACGCGAACGACCTCCAGGCGGACGCGATCGAGATCATGGCCGGCGCCGGGGTCCCGCGCGAAGACCTGCTCGCGATCGTGCGCGACCTGGAGAAAGAGATGCGCCGCCTGTCGAAGGAGCTGCAGTTCGAGGATGCCGCCCGGGTGCGTGACCGGATCATCCTGTTGCGCAAGCGCCTCTCCGGCGAGGTGACGGGTAAGGATGAAGAAGAGGATGGTGCGGTCGCGATGGCGATCGCGGCGGCACCCAAACAGAAGACGATGGTCCGGGGCTATCGACCTGGCCGGCGAGGCCGGTGAGGAACGTCAAGCGAGCGGCGGAGCTCCTGGCGGCTGAGCCGGCGGGTTGGATGGAGACACTCGGGGCACGGATCAGCGAGTCCGAGCCGGGGCGGGTCGTGCTCGAGCTCGATGCCGGGCCACAGCACCGTCACGGCGGTGGAGTCGTCCAGGGCGGGGTCATCACTCAGATCGCCGACGCGGCGATGGGGATGTCGCTGGCGACCCTCCAGGAGGATGGGCTCTGGAACACAACGATCGAACTCAAGATCAACTTCATCCGGCCGGTGGTCTCCGGGCGCCTGCGAGCGGTCGGTCGGGTCGTCGAGATGAAGCAGACTCTGATGTTCAGCGAGGCCGACGTGCTCGACGAGCAGGACAGGTTGGTGGCCCGGGCATCGTCGACCTGCCTGGCCGTGCCTGAAGGACAGGGCCGTGAGTAACGTCGCGGAGGCACGCTCGCCGGCCTGGAGCTGGCTCGGCTTCCGGCTCGTCGAGACGGGCGCTGGCACGGCCGTGGTGGACATGACGACCACCGAGAACATGGCCAATCACTCTGGTTTCGTGCACGGCGGTATCATCAGCGCTCTCGCCGACTCGGCCATGGGCCGCTCGTTGAGAACCCTCAAGCCGGGTGTGTCCCGCGCCATGAGCTTCGACCTCAAGCTGAGCTTCATCAGCGCCGCGAAGATCGGGGAAGAGCTGCGCGCAGCGGGCAAGGTGGTCCACGCGGGCCGCCGGACAGTGGTCACCGAGTGCCGGATCGAGGGCAAGGACGGGAGGTTGATCGCGACTGCGAGCGGCACGTTTGCGGTAACAAGAGAGAAGGAATAGCCAAGGCCACCATGCCCATAGACCAGATCACGATTCGCGGAGCGCGCGAGCACAACCTGAAGAACGTCACGCTGTCGATTCCGCGTGACAAGCTCGTCGTGTTCACCGGTCTCTCGGGTTCCGGCAAGTCGTCCCTGGCCTTCGACACGATCTACGCAGAAGGGCAGCGCCGTTATGTGGAATCGCTCAGCGCGTACGCGCGCCAGTTCCTCGGCCAGATGGAAAAACCCGACGTGGACACGATCGAAGGCCTGTCGCCCGCCATCTCGATCGACCAGAAGGGCACATCGAAGAATCCCAGGTCGACGGTCGGCACCGTCACTGAGGTCTATGACTACCTACGCCTGCTTTATGCGCGCATAGGCATGCCGCACTGTCCCGTGTGCGGCCGCGAGGTGCGCCGCCAGACGGTCGACCAGATGGCCGACCAGGTCGAGAAGCTGCCCAAGGGCACGCGATTGATGGTCCTCGGCCCGATCGTCAAGGGCCGCAAGGGCGAGTACCGATCTCTGATCGAGGACGTGCGCAAGTCGGGTTTCGTGCGCGTGCGCGTCGACGGCAGCCTGTACGAGCTGGGCGAGCAGATCCCGCTGGACAAGAACAAGAAGCACGACATCCAGGTGGTGGTCGACCGGATCGTAGTCGGGCCCGACCAGCGCAGCAGGCTCGTCGAGTCGGTCGAGACGGCGGCGCGGCTGGGGAGCGGCTCGGTGATCATCGCGCCTGATCAAGGCGATGAGATCCAGATGTCGATGGATTACGCGTGTCCATACGACGGGACCAGCGTGTCCGAGCCCGAACCGCGCAACTTCTCGTTCAACAGCCCACACGGTGCTTGCCCAACCTGTACAGGGATCGGCTTCCAGCTCGTGGTCGACGGAGACCTCGTCGTGCCCGACCCATCGCTTTCGCTGCGCGAAGGAGCGATCGCAGCGTGGAGCCGCTCGCAGTTCTTCTACCCGGAGCTGCTGGAATCCGTCAGCAAATACTTCAGCATCGACATGGACAAGCCCTGGTCGAAGCTGACGAAGCAGCAGCGTGACGTGCTGCTCAACGGCACGGGCGACCGCAAGATCCGCTTCGGGTACAAGAACCAGTACGGGCACGCCCGGTGGTACGAGTCGCCCTTCGAGGGCGTGATCGCCAACCTCCAACGCCGCTACAAGGAGACGCAGTCCGACTTTCTCAAGGCCGAGCTGGAGCGGTATATGTCAGACAAGCCGTGTCCCGCCTGCAAAGGCCGCCGCCTGAAGCCCGAGTCGCTGGCAGTGACGGTCGCGAGCCACAACATCGCCGAGGTATGCGCGCTGCCGGTGAGCACGGCCGTCACCTTCTTCGACCGCCTCGACCTGACGGAACGCGAGCAACTGATCGCCCGCGGCGTGCTGAAGGAGATCCACGAGAGGCTGCAGTTCATGATCGACGTCGGGCTCGAATACCTGACCATCGAGCGAGCGGCCAACACGCTGTCGGGCGGGGAGTCCCAGCGGATCCGCCTCGCGACGCAGATCGGCTCGAAGCTGATGGGCGTCCTTTATATCCTGGACGAGCCTTCGATCGGGCTCCACCAGCGCGACAACCGGCGCTTGATCAACACGCTGCTTCGCCTGCGCGACCTGGGCAACACGCTGATCGTCGTCGAGCACGACGAGGAGACCATCCGGTCGGCGGACTACATGGTCGACATCGGGCCCGCCGCCGGCGAGCACGGAGGCCAGATCATCGCCGCGGGCACTGTCGAAGAGGTGCTGCGCGATCCGAACTCGCTCACGGCGGCTTTTCTGCGAGGAGACCGGGCGATTCCGGTGCCCGCGCGCCGGCGCAAGGGCAATGGCAAGCGCCTTGTGATTCGTGGAGCCCGAGCGAACAACCTCAAGAACCTCGACGTCACGCTTCCGTTGGGCACCTTCGTCGCGGTGTCCGGCGTGAGCGGCTCGGGCAAGTCCTCGTTGGTGACGGACATCCTCAGCCGCAAGGTCGCGCAGCACTTTTACCGGGCCAAGGACAGGCCCGGGCCGCACGACGCGGTCGAGGGCCTCGAGCATCTCGACAAGGCGATCGACATCGACCAGTCGCCGATCGGCCGCACCCCGCGGTCCAACCCGGCAACGTACACCGGCATGTTCACGTACATGCGCGAGCTGTTCGCGCAGCTTCCAGAAGCGAAGATGCGGGGCTACAAGCCGGGCCGATTCAGCTTCAACGTACGGGGCGGCCGCTGTGAGGGCTGCCAGGGCGACGGGATCATCCAGATCGAAATGCACTTTCTGCCAGACGTGTACGTGCCGTGTGAGGTCTGTCATGGAACTCGCTACTCGCGCGAGGTGCAGGAGGTGAAGTTTCGCGGGCACTCGATCTCCGATGTGCTCGAGATGACCGTCGACGAGGCGCTCGAGGTCTTCGAGAACGTACCGCGGATCCAGACCAAGTTGAAAACGCTGCGCGACGTGGGCCTCGGCTACATCCGGCTCGGCCAGCCCGCGACGCAGCTGTCGGGCGGTGAGGCGCAGCGGGTCAAGCTCTCAGCAGAGCTGTCGCGTCGCGACACCGGTCGGACGCTCTACCTGCTGGACGAGCCGACCACAGGCCTTCACTACGCTGACGTGGAACGTTTGCTGGTCGTGCTGCACAGGCTCGTGGAACACGGCAACACCGTGGTGGTCATCGAGCACAACCTCGACGTCCTCAAGACGGCCGACTGGCTCATCGACCTTGGGCCGGAGGGTGGGGAGAAGGGCGGCTTTGTGATCGCCGAGGGCACGCCCGAGCAGCTCGCCGCGAATCCCGCCTCGTCGACCGGACAGTTCCTGCGGACACCGCTGGAGCGGGCTGGGCGGCGGCTCGCAGCGACGAACGGCGCCGCGAGCGGCGGCCGTACGAAGCGCCGCCCATCCACCCGCCGCGTCAAAGTCGCCGTCTGAAACAAGAGCGCGCCGCGGTCGGATACGCCGCGCTGCTGCGAGTTCCTGGGTTCGCGCGGCTGTACGCCGGACTCTTGCTAGGCCGGATCGGCGGCTCGATGGTCACCGTCACGCTGATCCTTTTCGTGCTGGCTCGCTTCCACTCTCCTCAGCTCGCAGGCGCCACCGCGTTCTTCAGCATCTTTCCGGGGCTTCTCGTCTCGCCCGTCGCGGGCGCCCTGCTGGACCGGCACGGCCGGGCTCGGCTGGTCGTCATCGACTACGTGATCGCCGCGCTCACGGTCGCACTCATCGCTGCCCTTTCCTGGCGCCACGCACTGCCGTCGGCATTGCTGCTTGGGATCGTCGGCGTCGCCTCGCTGACGAACCCGCTGAGCAACACGGGCGCCCGCTCGCTGTTCCCGCTGATCACACCTCGGGTGCTCTGGGAGCGTGCGAACGCGCTCGACAGCAGCGGGCACGTCCTCGCTCAGCTCGTGGGCGCCCCGCTGGCGGGCCTGCTCATCGGGTTGCTCGGTCCGGAGCCGGCCCTTGCGTCGTGTGGCGCGGTCTTCGGTGCGGCCGCGTTGGTGATGCTGCGGCTGCCCGAGCCGTCCTCCACCACCGCGATCGAGGGGTCGATAGCCCTCAACGCATGGCGCGGCCTCCAGTACGTGGTCCGCAACACGACATTACGTGGACTCGCTCTGACGCTGGCCACGTTCAACCTGAGCTGGGGCATCCTTTCGATCGCGGTTCCGGTGCTCGTGCTCGATCGCCTGGGCCAGGGTCCGGCGACCGTGGGTTTCCTGTGGGGCGCGATGGGCGGGGCGGGACTTGTCTCGGCGTTGATCGCTGGCCGCATGTCCACCCGCGGACACGAACGCCAGCTGATGTTCGGCGCGATCCTCGTCAGCGCTGCGGCGATCGCCTTGCTTCCCTTCGCGACCGCGCTGCCGGTCGTCGTGGTGGCGATCGTCATCTTCGGTCTTGCCAACGGACCTTTTGACATCGGGCTCTTCACGCTTCGGCAGAGGCGGACGGACCCCGCGTGGTTCGGGCGTGCGTTCGCTGTGTCGATGTCGGTCAACTGGATCGGCCAACCCATCGGTGCGGCGCTCGCCGGACCGCTGATAGGCTGGTCGTTGAACGTGGCGCTCTGGGCGGCGGTCATCGCGGCGCTCGCAGCGGCCGCGTTTCCACTCCTTGCGGTACCGGCGAATGACGATTCCGCGAGGCGAGCCTCATGAGCCTTCGCTCGCGCACGCTGCTCGCCGTGGTCTATTGAGTGCTAGCGCTCGGCCTCATCGTGGTGATGCGGCGGGCGCCGGGGCCAGGTTAGCGCTGGGCGGCTTAGCTCGGCGTTAGCGGTGGAGGCCAAACAGCACGGCACCGAGCACGAAGATCGCGAAGATGAGCGCGATCACCAGCAGGCCGAGCAGCGCCAGGTGGATGATCCCGATGACCATCCCCGCGGTCGCCATGCCCATGCCTTGCTCGCCCGTCTCCCTGATCTGCCCGCGCGCCATGAAGCCCGTGATCACCGCAATCAACGCGACCGTGAATCCGCCGAAGCCTGGAATTGGGATATGGGCAACGAACGATCCGATGCCCGCGACGAGACTCACGATCGCGAGCGAGTTGGTGCGGGTGCCGGCGGCCGGCGTGTAAATCGGCCCGCCTGGGCCCAGCGGGACCGAGCTCGAGGGCGCCACCTGCTGGCCGGCAATGTGGGTCGGGGCGTTCGAAGGCGGCGGTGGAGGCGGAGCCGGGAGATCGCTCGGAGTCGTGCTC
>Ga0208356_1000019_pt1 | contig 76368 bp, 73 predicted proteins | sample NGESurshal072012_4_FD_184467 | JGI IMG/M metagenome (GOLD analysis project Ga0208356, IMG submission 184467) | Arctic peat soil microbial communities from Barrow, Alaska - NGEE Surface sample 53-1 shallow-072012 (SPAdes) | ecosystem: Environmental > Terrestrial > Soil > Wetlands > Peat ... | reverse complement strand
GGCTGCGAACAACCCCCGCTGCGCGATCGGCCTGCACCTTACCCTGACCGCGCCGTTCCGTCCGCTGACCATGCATTTCAGTCCGACCGATGGCGGCATGTTTCCCGGCTTTCCGAAGCTGCTGCGTGCCGGCCTGATGCGGCGGCTCGATCCTGAAATCGTCCGCGCCGAACTGATGGTGCAGTTCGAAGCCTTCGGCGAGCTGTTCGGCCGCGCTCCCGATTTTGTCGACGGCCACCAGCATGCGCAGCTGTTTCCGCAGATACGGGACGCCTTTCTGGCGGCCGTGCAGGCGGCTGCGCCTGACGCCTGGGTTCGCCAATGCGGCCAAAATCAGCCGCCGATGCGACGGCTGGGGACGCCGAAGGCGCTGTTTCTCGACCTGTTGAGCGCAAAATTCCGCCGGCGCGCCTCGCGCGCCCGGATCAGGTTCAATCCAGGCTTCGCGGGCGCCTATGATTTTTCGCGGCAGCCCGATTTCGGCGAGTTGATGGCCCACTTCCTGGACGGGCTGCCGGAGGACGGTGTCGTCATGTGTCACCCCGGCTTCGTCGATGAAACCCTAATCGGCCTCGACCCCCTCACGGCCCAGCGCGAACGCGAACACGCCTACCTCGGCAGCGAGGCTTTCCCGCGCCTGCTGGCCGCAAACAACGTCACTCTGGGATGAGGCTTTGCGGAAATGCCGCCGGGCATCTTGTCGCACACGAAAATTTAATTCCGGGCAGCACTACTTGCGGCACAAACAGCGCCCTACATCTCCCCCGCGTTTCGAAGCGAGGGAGAAATCGCCATGACACCGCAAGAACGCCAATTGATCGACGATCTTTTCGACCGGCTCGCGAAGCTGGAGAACACGCCACGCGATCCGAACGCGGTCGCCGCGATTGCGCAAGGCCTGCACACCGCCCCTAATGCGGTTTACGGGCTGGTGCAGACCGTTCTGGTGCAGGACGAGGCGCTCAGGCGCGCCGACAGCCGCATCCAGGAACTGGAGGCCGCAGCCGCGCCCGAGCCGAATCAATCCGGCGGCTTTCTCGATTCGATGCGGGAAACGATCTTCGGGCAGAGCCAGTCGCACGGTTCGGTGCCCAACGTCCCCCCGCCGGAAACAGGCCGCCCGGTATGGAACAGCGGCCAGGTGCTGCAGCAGGGCCAGCCGCAAGGGCACTATAACGAGCCACCTTACGGCCAATCCTACGGCGCGCCGCAGTCGCCCCTCGGCGGAAGCGGCGGTTCCTTTCTCGGGACCGCAGCGGCTTCGGCGGCCGGCGTGATCGGTGGCTCGCTGCTGCTCAACAGCATCCGCTCGATGATGGGCGGCAGCCATCAGAGCTTCGCCGATGCCACCGGGATCGGCGGCAACCGGACCGCAGGCCAAAATCCGTCGAGCGATCAATCCGGCAGCAATCTCTCGCGCGACGCCGGCATCAACGATATCAACTCGTCATCGCAGGATCGCGCCGACGACAATTCGCGCGCCGGACTGTTCGACCAGGCCTCGAACGACGACACCTCGAACGACGACAGCGACCAGGACGATATGGATTCGGATTCGGATGATTTCGGCGGCGACGGCGACAGCGACTACGCCTGACCGATCGACGCCTGTCAGCAACAACGGCCGCTCACAGCAGCGGCCGTTGTTGTTTCAGGCAACTCGCCATTTCAGATCACGACGACCCGGGCGCCGACATTGACCCGGCTATACAGGTCGATCACGTCCTGATTGCGCATCCGGATGCAGCCGGACGACACGTTGGTGCCGATCGTCCAGGGCTCGTTGGAGCCGTGGATGCGATAGAGCGAGGAGCCCAGATACATCGCGCGCGCGCCCAGCGGATTCTGCGGACCGCCTTCCATGTGACGCGGCAGGTCAGGACGGCGCACCAGCATTTCCGCCGGCGGCGTCCAGTCCGGCCATTCCCTCTTGGCCGAGATCGTCTTCACACCCGACCAGGCGAATCCCGGTTTGCCGACGCCGATGCCGTAGCGCAGCGCCTTGCCGTCGCCCTGCACCAGGAACAGGAACTTGTTCGGCGTATCGATGACGATCGTGCCGGGGCTTTCGTTGCCGTGATATTCGACGAGCTGCTTCTCGTATTTCGGATCGAACGGGCGCTGCCTCGGATCGCTGGCCTGTTCCGGCTCCGGCATTGATTGCTGCGGCTCGGCCTGTGGAAACAGCGGGCGCCGCGATTCGTAGGACGGCTGCTGCTGATACATCGGCTGCTGCGGGTAGCGGCCGGCCTGCTGCTGACCGTCACCGAACAGGAACTCGATGAAGCCGCCGCCCATGTTGGAGCGCTCGGCATAGGCGGTGCGGACCGGGGCCGCGGGCTGCGGCGGCTGATCGGCGAAGATCACCCGCGGCTCCTGAGAGGCCGCATCGATCGCGGCGGCGGGATGAGTTGCGGCAGCGAGAAAGGACGCGCCGGCGAGCAGCGCAAGGGAGGTTTTCCTGGACATCGACGTACTCTGTACTATTTCGTCGTGGCAGCGCCTGGGCGGCGCCGTTGCACCCGGCCAATAGAGATCAAAACCGCATCGGTTTGGTAAACGGAAACGCCGTTTGGATTCACCACGTCGTCAGCCGCGCGGGGTTTTGTCCGGCAGCGTTTATTTTCGGTGAATGCAGCCGCCGCATGGTTAATCGCTGGTATGTCGGGCGCGGCGCGGCCGCTTCGCCGCGGGTTTGGCCGTGAACCCGTTGTTAAATCGCATCGGTCTAGAACGGCAAAGGTGAAGATCGGGAAAGACCTCATGCCGAATCAGCGCAGACGTTTTCGTATCGAAGAAGCGTTCGCAGGCGACCTGCCGCCACTCGCAATGATGGACGGCGAGGTTGGTCCCATGCACCAGGAAATCATGAACGAATTGCGGGCCATCCGCAGCCAGATGGCCGCTCCGGTCCGCAACGCGGCAAGCGGGATCGCCGGCGATGTGGTCTCGGAGCAAGAGGTCGCCGACGCCCTGGCGCTGCTCGAAACCTACCGCGCCCAGATCGCACAGTGCGAAAAGCTCAAGGTCGAACTCGACCTGATCCATGATGCGATCAGCCGGACCAAGCGGGAAATCGCCGTGCTCCACGGCAAGAGCTTCAACGGCGAGGAAATGGCCAGGGTCAATGGCGAACTCGGCGCCGTGGTCGGCGGCACCGAGGAAGCGACGCAGCAGATTCTGGAAGCCGCCGAGTCGATCGACCAGGCAGCCAGCGCGCTGACAAAGGTGAACTCGCCCGATCAGCAGAAGCTGCTCAGCGAGGAAATCCAGGAGCGCGTCGTTTCGATCTTCGAGGCCTGCAACTTCCAGGATCTGACCGGTCAGCGCATCAAGAAGGTGATGACCACGATGAAGTTCATCGAGAACCACATCACGGTGATGATGGAGATCTGGGGTGGCATCGACGCGATCAAGTCACACGCGCCGTCGATCGTCGACGGCCGCGAAGGCGACGAGCGGCTGCTGAACGGTCCGAAGTTCGCCGACGACGCCGGCCATGCCTCGCAGGACGACATCGACGCGCTGTTTGACTGATTTCGACTGCTGTGGGCCTCGCTGGCGACGCCAGGAGGCTCGACCGGTCAGGCGCGGGCCCCGCAGCGCACGTAGACCATATTGCCGTAACGGGTTGCCGCATCGGGGTCGATGAAGCGCGTGATCAGGACACGCCCGTCGAACGAAACGATCTCGCGGTCCTGCTCGCCGCCAGCCGGTCCGGGCGGACCGATATAGTTCTTGCCGCCCGGGCTGCCCTTCAGTCGCAGTTCCTGCGGCGTAGCCTGGTCGGCCAGATGCATGACCACCCCGCCGGAGGAACCAGCCCCGATCACATAAGGCTGCTTGCACTGCGCGCGTGCGGCAGCTTCGGTGCGCACACGGTCCTTCGGGTCCTGATACGACGCAAGGCCCCAGCGGCCGACGATCTCGTCGGCGCGGATCGAGGCCGGCATTTCCGGCGCGACGCCGGGTTCCGGGGCGGCGGTGGGCGACGATGAGGTGAGGCTCATGCTCCCGCACGCTGCCAGGAATATCGTGAACGCCGAGGCGATCCCGAGATTGGCAACCGTTCGCGCGCTGACTGACCGGATCATGGTTTTCCCCCGAACAAATTCGTGGCCGCACCCGTCTTGCAGCCAAGCGCAAAACCGTTGTCGGAGCAATCACGTCAAACGGATTACGTGGCTGCTCCGATTTGGTTTCGATCACCATCCTATATCCGCCTCACCAAGGGCTTAACCCCGGTTTGCTTGACAGGATCGACGCCAAGCCATATTTCCGGGCGCACAATTAGCACTCCGAGAGCGCGATTGCTATGCGAACCGTTCTGCTTCCTGGGGTGTCGAATACGGCCGCATTCCGGGCCGTTTCGATGGCGAACCACCTGAACACCAAGCTTCCAGAAGGACCCGTGAGCCAAATTTCGTCCGCTACATGACCGTGTTGTGGTCAAGGTCGGCGACCGCGTCCTGCTCGGCAAATGGTCGGGCACCGAGGTCAGCGCGACGGCGAGGAACTCCTGATCATGTAAGGAGTCCGACATCATGGGCGTGCTGGCCTGACCGCCGCCGCCTTATTGCACAAACTCATGCTTCGAGACGCGGGCAACGCCTCCGGGCGGCCTTGTTTTTGGTCAACCGTAGCAAGGTTTGCTAGTGAACGTCAGGCTGCCGAATCGGCCGGCGTCGCCCGAGCTTGACGACACCATCCGGTTCTATCGTTCGAGGAATCCCCCATGCGCGCGCTGCTGTTCTGTCTGGTCGGCCTGGTGATGGGGATCTCGTCGGGGCTTGCGCTGGCCGACATGAAGCTGTCGCCGAAGGCTGCGCCTGGCGCCAGCGAAACCCGCTATTTCACCTCCATCGACGGGCTGATGAACGGCAATGCCGACGTCATCCTCAAGGAAACCCGTCAGGGCAAGACCGTCACCTCCGCGGTGCTCGACGTCTGCTACCCGGTCGCGAAGGGCTCGGATCGCAATGACCGCTTTGTCGTCAATCTTGCGGTGAACGGCCCGACCCTGACCGGCACGACCCAGAGCCTTGGCGACAAGCTGCCGGTGAGCGTGAAGCTGACGCGCCGGCCGACCGGCGATACCTTCGAATTCAAGGGCGAGATCAGCGTCGGCCAGACCGTGACGGAAGTGACATCGTCGGACAATTCCGATCTCAGCGAAAAGGAATTCCTGGACAACCAGGCCACCGATGACGGCCTCACCGCCGCGCCGAAGGATTTTACCGAGGTTTCTCCCGAATCGGTCGGCGTCAGGGTCAAGCTCGATGCAGCCTCGGACTTCCTGAAGGGACTGCGGGGACAGGACGTCGAGATTGCGCTTGGCGGTCTCACCATTGGCTGCGATGCCCTGCGCGCCGGCCAGCAGACGATCGGCATCACCGTCGATCCGGAGCGCGCCGCCGCGCTGATCGCGACAGCCAAATCGACGCCCGGCGTGGTTTCCGCAGGGTGGACCAGCGGCATCGTGGATATGGAGCGCACCATCCGTTTTCCGGCGGCCGACTGGCGCGACGGCGACAGGCTCAACAAGGACCGGCTCGCCGCCACCGTCGCCAGGGTGCTGACAAAAACCCTGTCGGCGAAATCATCATCGTCGGCATGGAACAGCAGCACCGGCAAGCTGAAATTGACCTTCAAGCGCCCCAGCGACCTCTATCCGTCGCTCGACCTCACCGACACGATCGAGGTGACCGCGCTGGTCGCAGCGGACCGGCCCGGCGCTTCCGACCGGCTGATGCTGTGGATCAGCAATCCCGTGATCTCGACGGCGGACGAGGCCGCCGGTCCGAGGCTCAATTTGATCGACGAATCCACCGGCGACGAGGAAACCGACCCGAGCGACGACAACGGCTCAGTCGACGCGCTGGCGAGGGAATTCCGGGGCCAGCGCTGGGACGTGGACAAGTCCGCCTGGAAATAAGGCCGGCGCACCCTGTCCATGCCATCGGCGCATTTGACATGCAGCGCCGCAGCGGCAATGAACGGGTGATATCCGGACAAGGACTTTCAGGGCTTCCTCGTTGATGGCGCGCTATGACGTAGTGGTGATCGGCGCCGGCCTCGGAGGCTTGACGGCCGGCGCGATCCTCGCGCGCGCGGGACGCAAGGTTCTCGTCATCGAGCGCAGCAACTCGGTCGGCGGCGCGGCATCAAGCTACAAATCGGGCGACCTGTTCGTGGAAGGCTCGTTGCACGAAACCAGCAATCCGCACGATCCTCGCGATCCCAAACACAGCGTGCTGACCCGGGTCGGCGTCATCGACGCCGTACGATGGATTCCGGCCGGCGCCTTTTACCAGGCCCGCGGCGGCCCGCTCGACCGGCCGTTTGTGATGCCGGACGATTTCGACGCGGCGCGGCGCGCGCTGGGCGGTCGCTTTCCACAGGCCCGCGCCGGTATCGAGCAATTGCTCGGAGAAATGGAGCGCATTGCGTTGGCTGCGGGGACGCTTTCGCAACAAGGAGGGGCCTTCAAAAATCCGCGCGAAAGCATGGCCGCGCTGCAGAATCTGGTTCCCGCGGTCCGCGACCGGCGGCTGTCGCTGTCGCGAAAGCTCGATCAATTGTTCGGCGACGACGAAGCCATCAAATGCGCGCTGACCGCCAATCTCTCGTATTACCACGATGACCCGGCCACGCTGTGGTGGCCGTTCTTTGCAATGGCGCAGGGAAGCTATTTGCTGAGCGGCGTCCGCTTTGTGCAGGGCGGTTCGCAACGGCTATCCAGCGCACTCGCCCGCGCCGTCCGGATCGCCGGCGGCGAGGTGCTGGTGCGCCGGATCGTCGGCGGCATTGCCCTCGACCCGCAGGGCCGCGCCAGCACCGTGACGCATACGGCGAAGGATGGCAGCGATCCGCAGGTCGTCGAAACCCTGCGGATCGTCAGCAACGCCGCGCCGGCGGCGCTCGAGCCGTTGATGCCGGCGGCCGCGGCAGCCAAGCTCACCGCAAGCTATGCCCCAATGACGCCATCCGCCTCGCTGTTTGCGCTGACGCTGGGCCTGTCGAAGCCGCCGCGCGAATTCGGCATTGCCCATTATTCCACGCAATTGCTGCCGCCCTGGATGAAGCGGCTGTCCGACTATGCACAAGGCGCCGCGCTGATGGCGGCGGAGCCTGGCGAGCGCGTTCCGCCAATGTCGGTGGCGGATTATGCCGCGATCGATTCCGGCGTTCCCGCCCCGCCCTATGTGCTTTCGATCATCGGACCCGACCTGTTGTCGAACTGGGACAGTTCGGACATGGACGCCTATCGCGAGAAGCGCGGGCGCTGGCAACAGGCGATCATTCGCTACCTCACCTCGCTCTATCCGGGCCTCGCCAGGGCGGTCGTGGCATCGTCCTTCAATACCGCGCTGTCGGTCCGCCAGTATCTCAATGCGCCCCACGGCGCGGTCTACGGGTTCGCACCGGTGCCGCCCTCGCCGCGGCGGATCCCCAGGCGCTCGCCCCGCACGGTGGTGCCGGGACTCTACCTGGCGTCGGCCTATGCCGGATTCGGCGGCTATTCCGGCGTCGTGCAGTCCGGCGGCGCGTGCGCCGACCTAATCCTGGGCGAGAGCTGAGATGCTGCGACCGGCCGCCGGCCACTATGCAACGGTTGGGAGAAGACGTTCCACTTCTTCCCGCAGGTCGGGGATCGCCTTGCGATCGCCCGAGAGATGCCGCAGCAGGCATCGCTGGAAGAGCCCGTCAAACAGCGCATAAAGGGCGCCCCTGGAGATGACGGGTTGTCGGCCGCCAAGCGCGGCAAAGCGGGATGCGATGCGCCACACCATGTCTTCGAGACTCTTGTCGATCTCCGCGACGTCGTCGCGAAAGGCCTCTTCAAACAGCGACTGCGAACGCAGGTCGTACCAGAGGCGATGCATCCGAGCCTCGTCGCGAACCGTTTCGCCAAGCTTTTCCAGAAAGCCCTTCATCAGCTCGTCGCGGCTTTGCGCCGCCGACGTGATCTGGTCGTAGCGCGTGACGCACTTCGCCTTGTAGTGACGAACACAGCAGCAGATCAGGTCGACCTTGTCGCTGAAATAATAGTGCAGCACGCCGTGCGTAAACTCGGACTTCTGCGCGATCTCGCGCAGGCTGGTCCTCGCATAGCCGAGTTCGGCCAGGGTCTCGAGCGCCGCCTCGGCAAGTTCAATTCGTCGCGCACTGAATTTGTCGACACGCGCGCGCTCGACTCGATCCGAGGGCCGCATCGGCCGTCTCGCGATTTCAGGTTTCCGCTGTGTCACTCCCGATTCCCTGCGCACGCCTTCACTCCGAATCACCGCGCCACCGGCAGCAAGAATGCTCCGAAGCGCGTCCTGCGAAAACATCCTCGGCCCCCGCAGTCAAGGATTACTTGACAAGTGTATAGATTTTGGACAATCGTCAAGACATTCTTGGGCAAGTGTCAAGTTCTCGAGATCCGCAGCCGAAGAAGCTGCGCACGGGGAGGAACAGCAAACAGCACACCGGCAGCGTTGATTCCGACCGGCCAGCAAACCGGCGGGCACGACGCGTCACTTCAATGAAAATCACCAGGGAGGAATACGATGAGTGGCAAAAGTCTGGCGGGCCGCAAGGCTCTGGTCACGGGTGGCGCGCGAGGCATCGGCGCTGCGATCGCAGAGGCGCTTACCAATGCCGGAGCGTCCGTCATGATCGGCGACATCCTCGCCGATCTCGGTAAGCAAACCGCCGGCCGCCTCGCCAAGGGAGGTGCCAAGACCGGCTTTGTGGAACTGAACGTCACCGACGATGCGCAATGGGAAAAAGCTGTCGCAGCCACCATCGCCACGCTCGGCGGCTACGATATCCTGATCAACAATGCAGGTATCGAGATAACCTCGCTCGTCGTCGATCTCAAGGCAGAGGACCTGCGCCGGATGTGCGACGTCAACATCGTCGGCACCGGTCTCGGCATGAAACATGCGTTTCGCGCGATGCGACCTGGCGGTGGTGCCGGCGCCGGCGGCGCCATCGTCAATATCGCCTCAGTCGCGGCCACGATCGCATTCCCTGCCATTGCCGGCTATTCCGGCACCAAATCGGCTGTTGACCGCATGACGCGGATTGCCGCGATGGAAGCGGGCAAGCTTGGCTACGGCGTGCGGGTCAACTGTCTCTATCCCGGGCTGGTCCCGACCGATATGGGCATGCAGCTCGCCAACGACATCGTCGCCGCAGGACTGGCACCGGACGCCGGCGCCGCCGTCGCCTCGGTGATCGAGCAGACCCCGCTTGGCCGGTTGGGCGAGGTCGGCGACATGGCCGACGCTGCTGTTTTCCTTTGCTCCCATGAGGCGCGCTTCATCACTGGAGCCGGCCTGCCGGTCGACGGCGGCATGGGCATGTAAATCGTCAAACGCAACCAACAGAAATTCGGGAGGATATGAAGATGAGCGAAAAAAGGCCTGTGATTGTCTATGGCGTCTCTGGCTACACCGGGCGTCTGGTTTGCGAATATCTGCGGGAATACAACATTCCCTTCATCGCCGCCGGACGCGATGCGGCCAAGGTCAAGGCCGTCATCGAAAAAATTCCCGGCATCGAAACCGCCGACTACGAAGTTGCCGAGGTCGAACACAGTGTCGAAGCACTGACCAGGCTGTTCAAGGGCGCACAGGTCGTCAGCAATATGGTTGGCCCGTTTATCAAGTATGGCCCGGAAGTCGTCGAGGCCTGTCTGGCGGCCGGCTGTCACTATACGGACACGACCGGCGAACAGGACTGGGTGCTGCTGGCGCAGGAGCGCTGGGGGACAAAATTCGCGGGCAAGGGATTGCTGCTCGCGCCCAACGTCGCGCAGATGTACACAACGGGAGAGATCGCAGCGAACCTGTGCCTCGAAACGCCCGGCCTCGACACCCTCGACATCCTGGTCCTGTGGAAGGGGTTCCCGACCTATGCCTCGACGCAGACGATCTTCACCATTCTCAAGGCGAATTGGTACTATCTCGTCCAGAACAAATTTGTTGAATGGGATGTCACCGCCAATTTCGAGGTCAACGTTCCGGGGCAGCACGAGGGCGCCATCGCCGTGCCGTGGGGCGGCACTGCGCACCCGGTCTGGTTCAAGAACGATCCGCGCGTGTCCAACTGCAGGGTGCTCGGCGGCGTCATGCAGCGCGACGTGATGCTGGGCGTGGTGCAAACCCAGGAGATGGTGAAGGAGAAGATCAAGCCGCTGCCGCCCGACCAGCAGGAGAAGGCGCTGGCCGACATCGCGGCCACGCTGCAGGCAACCATGCCGCCGCGCGAGAATCCACGCATCAACACCTCGATCGACTCCGTCTATGCATCGGGACCGCTTGGCCGTGCCCATTGCGTGATCCACGGCAATTGCAACTACAAGCAGACCGGAATGCTGCAGGCCTACGCCGCTTTCTCGCTGCTCCAGACGGCTCCCAGGAAGGTTGGTTTTGCGTCCGCCTGCCAGGCTTTCGGACACCGGGAACTGCTGGGTCAGTTGCGAAGCTTCGGACTGGTGATGAACCCGATTCTGACCGTTCACAATTGATGCAACCGGGTGGCGTGCACGAGCGCGCCACCCGCCTTGTTCCCGGGAGGTCGTCCGTGCGGCTTGTCGACTATCTGGATAAGGGCGCCTCGCTGGGTGCCGATGCTCCATGCCTGACCATGGACGGAAAGGACCTGAGCTATGGCGACATGCAGCGCCTGAGCTATCGAATCGCTCACGGCCTCGCCGATTCCGGCGTTGCCCCAGGCGATAAGGTCGCGATCCTGTCCGGCAATGATCCGATCGCGTTTGCCTGCGTGTTTGGCATTTCGCGCGCCGGCGCGGTCTGGTGTCCGATCAACCCGCGCAACGAAGCCGCGGAAAACCAGTTCATCCTGGATGCGTTCGATTGCAGCCTGCTACTGTTTCACAGCGACTTCGCAGCGATGGTCGACAAGATAAGGCCTGATCTGCCCAAGCTGCGCCAACTCGTATGTCTCGACAGCGATATGCCCTTCGCGCCGTCGTTCCAGCGCTGGCTTGCCGATGTCGACGTCGAACCGTTCGAGCGCGATCCCATTGACGACCTTGCGCTGATACCGGGTACCGGCGGAACGACTGGCAAACCAAAAGGCGTGATGCTCTCGGGCCGCAACATCGAAACGATGACGGCGTTGACCCTGATGGGCTATCCGTTCAAGGGGCGCCCGACCTATCTTGCGCTCGCGCCACTGACGCATGCTGCCGGGGTGTTGTGCTTTCCCATCATGACACTCGGCGGCAGGGTGGTGATCATGCATCATCCCGACATCGGCGAATTCCTCGACCTGATCGCACGTTACCGGGTCACGCACACATTTCTTCCGCCAACCGTCATCTACATGCTGCTGGATCATCCGAAGCTCGACAGCGCTGACCTCGGCTCGCTGCAATGCTTCTGGTACGGCGCGGCCCCGATTTCGGCGGCGCGCCTGAGCGAGGCGCTGCAAAGGATCGGCCCGATGGCCCAGCTCTTTGGGCAGACCGAGGCCCCGATGATGATCTCGATGATGCCGCCCGAGGACCACTACAATCCCGACGGCTCGATCGCGACCGGGCGTTTGTCGTCGGCGGGTCGCGTGGGGCCGCTGGTTCGGGTCGGCATCATGGATGGCAACGGCAATTTGATGCCGGCAGGAGAACGCGGCGAAATTGTCGTTCGCGGATCGCTGGTGATGGATGGTTACTACAAGAACGCAGAAGCGACAGCCGAGGCCTCCGTACACGGCTGGCACCACACCGGCGATATCGGCTATCTGGACCCGGACAATTTCCTTTACATCGTCGATCGCGCCAAAGACATGATCATTACCGGTGGCTTCAACGTCTATTCCGTCGAAGTCGAGAACGCGCTCCAGGCCCACGAAACCATCCAGGATTGTGCCGTGATCGGCTTGCCGGACGAGAAGTGGGGCGAACGCGTTGTCGCCGTGGTGCAACCGAGACCAGGGCGCAGCGTCGACGTCGCCGCAGTATCGATGTTCGTGAAGCAGCGGATTGGAAGCGTCAAGACGCCGAAGCAGATTGAAGTCTGGGACGACCTGCCGCGCTCCAAAGTCGGCAAGGTGCTGAAATCCGAAATCCGCGCCAGGATGCTGGCGAACCGCCAGACATGAAATTGGCCCGGTCCATCGAACGCCGCCTTCGGCGCCCTAATTGGTGTTGAGGTGGAAACGCAGCGATTTGGTTCCGATGAACGAAATGAAATCGCCCTCCCGCTTCCAGCTGGTAGCCTCGCTCAAGGCGGTGACCAGTTGATCGTCGGCTTCCGCCTGCTCAGGCGAGCAGTCGTGGTCCTCGACCGGACCGGGAACAAAGATCACGGTATTGCCTGCGACGGAAAACTGACCCTTGGCGTCCTTGCACCACAGACCGAGCGTCGCCTCACCGCTGTCGCCGATCTCGAGCCGCGGCACCCGCTTCGAGCCCGGCTGATGGGCCGCATCCAGCGTCAGTTCGAACCCGAACGGAAATTCGTCATCGGCGCGGACCGGGTTGGCGATGGCGGCGAGCACGCCCAGCATCAGCACCGCGGCGGCCCGTCTCGAAAATCCTGTCACCGACCACATGCAGTCTCTCGTATTTCCCGGCGTTCGGAGGCCGCCTTGTAATACGCAAGCGCCGCCTTGGCCAGATCGGCATCCGCATTAATTCTCCGCTGCAAAAAACCAATCCCCGCGACGCCGGCCGCGGGGATTTTCGCGCCTGTCGTCCAGACCCGGGCTGTTATTTCAGCACCATCTCCGTGAACGGATAGACATAGGCCTGCAGCATGACAAACAGGCCGACCAGGCACGCCAGCGCGATCGAGTGCTTGAACACGAAGCGCAGGATCGTGCCCTCGTGCCCGAACCAGTTGGTAGCGGTCGAAGCGACGACAATCGACTGCGCGTCGATCATCTTGCCCATGACGCCGCCGGATGAATTCGCCGCAGCCATCAGGATCGGCGAAAGCCCCAATTGCTGCGACGTGATCTTCTGCAGATTGCCGAACAGGATGTTCGAAGCGGTGTCGGATCCCGTCAGCGCCACGCCGAGCCAGCCCAGCAGCGTGCCGAAGAAGGGATAGAGCACACCGGTTGCCGCGAACGCGAGACCGAGCGTCGCGTCGATGCCGGACAGCCGGGTCAGCGTACCGATCGCGAGCATCGCCGAGATCGTGATCAGCGAATACGCACAGAGCTTGATGGTACGGCCATATTCGCTGACGATCTTGCCCGGCGACAGACCCATGATGAAGCCCGCGATGATCGCGGCGATCAGCATGCCGGTGCCGGTAAACGACAGATAGGTGAACGCGAACACCGCCCCTTCCTTGGTCGGCGTCGGTACTACCGGCGCAACCTTGTTGATCATGTTGTGCAATTCGGGCACCGCGTAGTTCCAGGTGAAGATCGGATTGACTGCGGCCTTGAACCAGCCGGTACCCCAGATCAGCAGAATGACGCAAAGGATGATCCACGGCAGCAGCGCGGTGAACAGCTCTCCGGGCTCCAACGGCGCCGGATCGACCAGCTTCGCCGGCGCCATCGTGCTAGCGGATTCGTCGTTGCCGCGCAGCGCCGGCGACAGCCACAGCACCTTGGGTTGCCAGACTTTCAGGAACAGAATCAGGCAGCCCATCGAAATCAGGGACGCGCCGATGTCGACGATCCACGGATTGATATAGTTCGAGATCAGGAATTGCGGGATCGCGAAGGACAGACCGGTGACGAGAATGGCCGGCCAGACCTCCTTCATGCCCTTGAAGCCGGCGAACGCCCACACCACCCAGAACGGCACGATCAGCGAAAAGATCGGCAGTTGCCGTCCGACCATCGCGCCCAGAATATACGGATCGAGGCCGGTCACCGAAGCGAGGCCCTGGATCGGGGTGCCCAGCGCGCCAAAGGCCACCGGCGCGGTATTGGCGATCAGCGACAGGCCCGATGCCGCCAGCGGCGAGAAACCGAGCCCGATCAGGATCGCACCCGTGATTGCCACGGGCGTTCCGAAGCCCGATGCGCCCTCGAAGAAGGCGCCGAACGAGAATGCGATCAGCAACAGTTGCAGGCGGCGGTCCGGGGTGACGCCACCCACCGCGCGCTTGAGCGCCTCGAACCGGCCGGCGGTAACGGTAAGCTGGTACATGAAGATGACGTTCAGCACGATCCAACCAATCGGGAAGAAGCCGGTGACGATGCCGAGCAGCGAGGCGCGGATCGACATGTTGGCGGGCATGGTGAACAGGAAGATGGCCACCAGATTGGTCAGCAGCAGCGCGATGATCGCCGCGACATGGGCCTTGACCTTGCCGGTCGCAATCAAAACCAGCAGCGTGACCACCGGTACCGCCGCCACGATGGTCGACAGCGCGACGTTGCTCAACGGATTATAGACTTGGTTCCACATTGCAGCTCTCCCCCCACGCCTCTGTGTGGCGGCCCGACCAGCGTGGACGGTTGGGCTGCCTGGCGTGGTGGCGGAGTGAGCAAGGCAATGCACGAAGCGAGCCGGAAATTTAGGCAACCCCCCGGACTCGCTCAAAACCTCGCGAAGTGCGAAGGCCCCCGCCCCTCGCCGCTGGTGCCATGCTAGGGTCGACTCCGCGGCAGCGACAAGCTGACGCCGATCACGCTATATGCGACTTTAGTCTAATATTGTCGACTTTCGCACAGTTTTGGGCCCGCAAGCCCATCCTTCCCGGAGATGGACATCTGTGAACAATATTCGCGCGACGATCGCCACGGTATGGCGGATCGCCTTTCCCTATTTCCGTTCCGAAGACAAAGTCGCCGGCTGCACCCTGCTCGCGTCGGTGATTGCGATCGAGCTCTCGCTGGTCGCCATCGAGGTTCTGCTGAACCAGTGGCGCGGCCGCTTCTACAACGATCTTCAGGAGCGCGACTGGGACGGCTTTGTCTGGCAGCTCGGCGTCTTCACCATCCTGGCAGGCCTCAACGTCGCGCTTTCCATCTACCAGCTCTACCTCAATCAGTGGCTTCAGATCCGCTGGCGGCGCTGGATGACCAGCCGCTATCTCGGCGAATGGATGCACGGCGCCAACCACTACCGCATGCAGTTGCAGGGCGACGCTGCCGACAACCCCGACCAGCGCATATCCGACGATGTGAAACTGTTCGTCGAGCAAACACTGGGAATCAGCGTCGGCCTGCTCAGTGCGGTCGTATCTCTGGCGTCCTTCGTTGTCATCCTGTGGGGCCTCTCGGCGGCGGCGCCGCTCACGATATACGGCCGTGAATTCGCTATCCCCGGCTACCTTGTCTGGGGCGCGCTGGTCTATGCCATCCTGGGAACGGCGCTGACGCAGTGGATCGGCGGGCCACTGATCAATCTCTCGTTCGAACAGCAGCGCTTCGAGGCCGACTTCCGCTTCAACCTGGTGCGGGTGCGCGAAAACTCCGAACAGGTGGCGCTGTTGCGGGGCGAGAGCGCCGAGCGGACCCGGCTGACCGACCGCTTCAACCGCGTGGTCGACAATTGGTATGCCATCATGAGCCGGACCAAGCGGCTGACGGCACTCACCTCGAGCTATTCGCAAGCCGCGGTGATCTTCCCGTTCATTCTGGTGGCGCCTGCCTATTTTGCCCAGAAGATTCAGCTCGGCGGCATGATGCAGACGGCATCGGCATTCGGCAATGTGCAGAGCGCGCTGTCATTTTTCGTCTCGGCGTATCGGACGCTGGCGGAATGGCGCTCGGTGGTGGCGCGGCTCGACGGGTTCGAGATGTCGATCGCCAGCGCCAGCAGGCTGGCAAGCGCCGCCGATGCGATCGAAGTGGTGCCGTCGAGCGGCGGCGACGAAATCGATCTGCGCGATCTTCTGGTTCGGCTGCCGAATGGCAGCCTGCTGGTGACGGCCGGCAGCTTCAGCTTTCACAGCCACGAGCGCACCCTGGTGGTTGGCCCTTCCGGCTCCGGCAAGTCGACCCTGTTCCGCGCCATTGCCGGCATCTGGCCGTTCGGGGCCGGCTCGATCGCGATCCCGGCAAACGCCACGCTGATGATGCTGCCGCAGCGGCCGTATTTTCCGATCGGCTCGCTGCAGGCGGCGACCGTCTACCCCGCAGAAGCAAGTGCGTATCCTTCGGACCAGGTGAGGGATGCTCTGCTCGCGGTGGGGTTGCCCCGGCTCGCCTCGCAACTCGAACAGGACGCGCACTGGAACCGGATGCTTTCGCTCGGCGAACAGCAGCGGCTGGCAATCGCCCGGGCGCTGCTGCATGCGCCAGAATACCTGTTCCTCGATGAGGCGACCGCGTCGCTCGACGAGCCCTCGGAGGCAGCGCTCTACCGTCTTCTCGAACAGAAACTGCCGGCCACCACCATCGTGTCGATCGGTCACCGCTCGACCCTTGAAGCCTTCCATCAGCGCAACATCGAACTGGCCCGCGACGGCGACCGGTTCGCGCTGCAGGACCGCGACCCGAACGTCGCGCCGCAGCTGGAAGCGCCATAGACGACGAGCCGCGCAAACAAGAGGGGCGGCAGATCGCTCTGCCGCCTCACTGCACTCAGGGAGAGTCGCTTACTTCAGGTTGGTCATCGCGGTCAGGTCGGCCGAGAGCTTGACGATGCCGGCCGCGCCGCACCAGTTCGAACCGGCCCCACCCGGATTGATTGCCGTCACGTTGGTCGTTCCGCTGGCGTTGAAGGCGCTAGTGAAGGCGTTGCAGTTACCCTTCGACAGGTCGGTGTCAGAGTAGCGCAGGTCGAAGGTGAACACCTTGTAGGTGAAGCCGATGCCAATATTCCAGGTGTCGTAGCTGGCGTAGGGAATGCCTGCCGCGAACACGGTGCCGACGCCGGTGCCGTAGAACGAGTCAGACGTGCCGAGCCACTGCCGGCCGAACTCTCCGGACGCATACATGCCGACACCGCTGGTGCCGAAGGCTGCGCTCGGCGCGGTATATTTGCCGGTGATCGAGGCGTAGTTGCCCCAGGCGCCGCTGTTCAGGAAGTTCGGTGAATAATACTCGTTCACGCCGAACTGCCAGTTGTCGTTGATGGTGTAATTCACCTTGGCGTAGGCTTCGAAGAAGCTCACATCCTTCTTCATCACGTTGAGGTCGCCGAGGAAGATCGTGTTCGGATCGACAGGGCAAACATTGCCGCCGGGGACGCCGCCGGTGAGCACGTTGTCGGCGCAACGGCCGCCCGGATACAGGTAGCCCCAGACACCGAAGTCGAAGGCGAACGCACCGAAGGTCGGACGGATACCGCCGTAAACGTCGACTTCGGCGGCGGCGCGATTCGCGAACGAGATGCTTTCGGTCGAGGTACCGATGTAAAGCTGGAGATCCTTGCTGACATTGTAGCGGGGCTCGAAATAGGCCGTCACCGAGGGGTTGTGGTTCGACTGCGTTACGCCGCGAAAGATGTAATCGTTCATCACGGCGCTGCCGAACGCGATGTCCCAGGGGTCAAATGCCGCCGGCGGTGGCGCCTTGACTGCTTTCACGGGCAAGTCTGCCGCGAAAGCCGAACCTGAGACCATTGCCAGCGCCGTTGCTAACAAAGCTGCTTTCTTCATGGTGATCCCCATCACATTTCTAAAAATCAGTCCGATTCCGAACGCCCCCCGGGGCAAGCGATCATCGACCGAAACCAAACGACTGACGTCGGTCACAATCTGGGACGCGGCGATCATTGCAGAAAGCAAAAAAGTCAAGCAATTGCCGCCTTCTTAGGCGTTCCGGCAATGTCGTGTGAGGTTGTCGACGTGTGTTGCATTCCGACAACAAGCTTGACCGAATTTGCAGCCAAGGCCGGGCGGCCTGCGATCGAGAACCGCGGTGTTGCCCGTGCGCCCGGCCGGTTTTTCGAATCGGTCCGTCCTGCGTGGATTCGACCTGAGCGCCATTTCAGCAAAAAGGCCGCAGCACGCTGCGGCCTTTGAATGCGATGGGCGAAGCGGGGTGCGCCCCCTTATTTGTCGTCGTCACCGGAGGACGATGGAGTCGATGAACCATGGTCGCTGGAATGCCCCCATGACGGCGCCGGACTCGGTGCTGGACTCGACGGGGCCGGACTTGAGGACGCATGGCTTGGACCGGCCCAGCTCGGTGCCGCAGGCGCCGGAGTTGGGGCCGGTGCTGTCACCGCTGGCTTGGGCGGTGCTGGCCTGGGCGATGCTGGTTTGGGTGCCGGCTTGGGTGCGGGCGGTTTGGCGACCGCACTCGGCGCGGCCTTCCTGGCGACGCTCTTTTTGGCGGTGGCCTTCCTGGCCGATTTCTTGGCCGATTTCTTGGCCGATTTTTTCGGAGCCGCCTTGGATTTCCTGGCGGATTTCTTGGCCTTTTTCGCCGACTTCCTGGCGGTTTTCTTCGACATCTTCTTAGACGTTTTCTTGGCGGCTTTTTTCTTCGCCGTCAGAGCCTTTTTCTTGGTCTTGCTCTTCTTGCCTTTTTTATTCTTTTTCCCTTTAGCCATCGTGATCCTCCTGTTGCCGCTGATCCACGTCTATCGGGCGTCCAACTTGTCGTCCGCTTTCCGCGCGGGGTCCATCGATCAGTTCAATCCTGGCCTGGAGCCGCCCGTCGCCCAATCGAGAAGCTCAACCGTGTGCACTACGGGAACTGACGTACCACTGGCAATCTGCACCATGCACCCAATATTGCCCGCAGCAATCATGTCCGGCCCGACCATCGCAATATTAGCGACCTTTCGATCGCGCAATCGGTTCGCAATGTCAGGCTGGAGAATGTTGTAGGTCCCCGCCGAACCGCAACACAAATGGCTCTCGGGGACATCTTTCACCACGAATCCGTTCTTGGAAAGCAATTCTTTCGGGGCCTGCGTGATTTTCTGTCCATGCTGCAGCGAACAGGCGGAGTGATAGGCGACAACGATATCCCCGTTTTGCTGCGTGGGATGAAGCTCGATGCCGCTGACATACTCCGTGATGTCCCTGGTCAGCGCCGAGACCTTTGCGGCGGCCGACGCGAAATCGCGGTCCTCGCGCAGCATGAATCCGTAGTCCTTGATCACGGTGCCGCAACCCGATGTCGTCACCAGGATGGCATCGAGGCCGCCTCGCTCGGCTTCGGCGAGCCAGACCGTGATATTGGCGCGGGCACGGCCCAAGGCATCGCCATCCTGCCCAAGGTGATGGGTGAGCGCACCGCAACATTGCTCGTCCTTGACCAGTACCACCTCGATGCCGTGACGCGTCAGCAGGCTGATGGCGGCCTGATTGATGCGCGGCGCCAGCACCTGCTGGGCGCAGCCCTGCAACAGTGCGACACGTCCGCGCCGGCCGCCGACGGCCGGAAAGACACTGCCGCCGGCCGCTCCCGGCGCCGGCAGGCTTTTCGGCGCCAAGGCCATCATCGCCGTGACCCGCCGCCACAGCGTCGGCGATGCCGCTGCGGGCCCGGGGGCCGGCAGCAGGGCAGCCAGCGGCCGGCCCAGCCGGGCGAGAATCATGCTCAGGCGAAACAGCCCGGGCCGCGGCAGCACCCAGGCGAGCAGCGCGCGTAACGCCCGTTCCGTCAGCGGCCTTCGATATTCCTTTTCAATCCTTACCCGTGCCTGGTCGACGAGATGCATGTAGTTGACGCCGGACGGACAGGTGGTCATGCAGGCGAGGCAGGACAGGCAACGGTCGATATGCTTGACCACCTCCTGCGTCGGAGGCCGGCCTTTTTCCAGCATCTCCTTGATGAGGTAGATGCGGCCGCGCGGGCTGTCGAGTTCGTCGCCGAGCAACACATAGGTCGGGCAGGTCGCGGTGCAGAACCCGCAATGCACGCAGGCGCGCAGGATCTTGTTGGCTTCCGCGATATCGGGATCGGCGAGCTGGGCGAGGCTGAATTCGGTTTTCATGCGGCCGGTCCCCGGGTCAACCGGCCGCGGTTGAGGATGTTCCTCGGATCGAAGCTGTGGCGGACCCGCTCACCGAGCGCGGCAAGGCCGCTCTGCTGCGGATGGAACACATCGACATGGCGTCGCACCTGTTCGGGCGCGCGCAACAGCGTCGCGTGCCCCCCGGCGGCATCGACGCGGCCGCGCACCAGCGCGGCGTGAGCCTCCGGATCGGGCGGCAGCGCAGCCCAGATCAGGCCCCCACCCCAGTCGTAGATCACCGTGCCCCCGGTGTCGCGCGCCAGCCGGCCGCCGAGCGCGCCACCCGAGGCCGGCGGACAGACGATCCGCCACACCGGCCATGTTCCCAGCGCGCCGCCGGCCTCGAACGGCTGAACGTCGCGAACCGAGACCCAGACCGCCGCCGAGACCGCATCTGCCAACATCTCCGCGCTGCCAAACGGCGCCAGCGCTGCACCAAGCGCGGCCGCGCGATGGGCGACGGAAGCGGCAATGCCCTCCAGCCGCAGCAGCGTCACCGCCTGCTGCGGCGATCCGAGATCGCCAAGGCCGCCGGCCGCAATCCCAAGCGCCGCATTCGGCAGATGCGCGGCCCCCGACACGTCGAACGGCGAGCCCAGTGCCGCCGTCATGGCCCGGTTTGCGGTGAGGTCGTCCAGCCCGCGCAGCACCAGGGTACGTTCGCTCTCCGGCCGCGGCATGACCTTCAATGTCACCTCCGTCATCACCGCGAGCGTACCCCACGAACCCGCCAGCAGCTTGCAGAGGTCGTAGCCCGTGACATTCTTGACCACCTTGCCGCCGGCCTTGAAGCTGTCGCCGAAGCCCGACACCGCATGCGCGCCGAGCAGATGATCGCGCGCGCCGCCGGCCTTGATGCGGCGCGGCCCCGCCAGTCCGGCGCCGATCATGCCGCCAATGGTGCCGATGTCCGCCGTGCCGAGCAGCCGCGCGGTGTTGACCGGCTCGAACGCCAAATGCTGGTTCCTGGAATCGATCAGCGACACCACGTCGGCCAGTGGCGCGCCGGCCTGGACGGTGATGATCAGTTCGTTCGGCTCATAGGCCGTCACCGCGTTCAATGCCGAGAGGTCGAGCAGCGCGTTGGTCGCCATCGGCTGGCCGATCAGCCGCTTGCTGCCATGGCCGATGATTTCCATCGGCTGCTCGGTGGCAAGCGCCGAGCGCACCACCTGCTCGACATCCCCTGCGTCACGAACCTTCAGGGTGTCCACCGCAACCGCCTTGTCTTCATCGCGCAACCGACCTCGAAGCGCTGCGTTGTCGCAGCCACAGGTATCTTCAGCCATCCTTCTAAGGATGTATAGCTGGCGGGCACAAGGGCTTGACCAATGACAGCCGCTCGCCTGCGACTTGCCGACGCGGCGCAGCCGAACCCGGGATGCGCGATCACGGCCGCCCCGTGCAGATCGTCCGCACCATGCGCGGCCTCTCCATACAGATACACTTCGTCCGATATCGAACCATAGAGGTCGAAAGGAGGGCGTATAGTCGCGGTCACTTGAGGCGAGCGACATTCAATCAAAGGAGCCATGATCATGGGTCAGTACGCAACGAAAACCGAGACCGTCAGCGACGCCGTCGGCGGCGGCGGACTTCTGGTGGTCGCGCAATGGGAAGCCAGGGAGGGACAGGCCGACAAGGTTGCCGGCATCCTGGATCGCTTCCTTCCCGAAGCCCAGCGCGACCCCGGCGCGAAGCTGTTCCTGATCGGAAGGGGCAAGGAAAACCCGGCCCACTTCCTGTTCTATGAGCTGTTCGTCGACGAAGCGGCATTCAAGGCGCATCAGGAAAGCGCGTATTTCAAGACCTTCATCGCCGGCCAGGCGCTGCCGCTGCTCGCCAGACGGGAACGCACTCAATATGCGTTGCTGTAACCTTGCGGCGGCGAGGCCTCATGGTTCGAGACGCGCGAAGGCGCGCTCCTCACCATGAGGGTCTGAGACCTCATCCAGAGGAGCATCGCGAGGCGATGCGTCTCGAAGGATGAAGGCATTGAGGTCCAAATTGGCTAGAACCGCGGCAGGTCCGAAAAGGCGAGCTTGCCGCCGTGGACATGGACCCGGCCGAGCTCGGCGCAGCGATGCAGCGTCGGAAATACCTTGCCGGGGTTGAGCAGCCCCCGGGCGTCGAACGCGCATTTCAGCCGCTGCTGCTGGTTGAGATCGATCTCACTGAACATCTCCGGCATCAGGTCGCGCTTTTCGACGCCGACGCCGTGTTCGCCGGTGAGCACGCCGCCGAGTTCGACACAGCATCGAAGGATATCGGCGCCGAAGGCCTCGGCCTTGTCCATCTCCCCGGGCTTGTTGGCGTCGTACAGGATCAGCGGATGCAGGTTGCCGTCGCCGGCATGAAATACGTTGGCGACGCCAAGGCCGTATTTACCGGAAAGATCGCGGATGCGGGCCAGCGCTTTCGGCAGTGCCGCGCGCGGGATGGTGCCGTCCATGCACAGATAATCCGGCGAGATCCGCCCGACGGCGGGAAATGCCGCCTTGCGGCCCGCCCAGAACAGATTTCGCTCGGCTTCCGAATTCGAGATCCGGCACAGCGTCGAGCCGCAGCCTTGCGCGATCGCCTCGACCCGCTGGATCAGCTCGTCGACCTCGATGCCGGGACCGTCGAGTTCGATGATCAGGAGCGCTTCGACGTCGAGCGGATAGCCGGCGTGGACAAAGGCTTCGGCGGCATGGATCGCGGGCTTGTCCATCATTTCCATGCCGCCTGGGATGATCCCGGCGCCGATGATCCGCGCCACGCATTCGCCGGCCGCCTCGACCTCGGCAAAGCCGATCATCAGCGCGCGTGCGGTCTCGGGCTTCCGCAGGATCCGCACCGTGATCTCGGTGATGACCCCGAGCAGGCCTTCGGAACCGGTGATGATGCCCATCAGGTCGTAGCCGCCGGGCTCCGCCGACTTGCCGCCGATCTTGATGATTTCGCCCGACATCAGCACGATTTCGCAGCCGACCACATTGTTGGTGGTCATGCCGTATTTCAGGCAATGTACGCCGCCGGAATTCTCCGCCACATTGCCGCCGATCGAGCAGGCGATCTGCGAGGACGGGTCGGGCGCGTAGTAAAAGCCGGCATCGGCCACGGCCTGGCTGATGGCGAGGTTGGTCACCCCCGGCTCGGTGACGACGACGCGGTTGTCGAAATCGATCTCGCGGATGCGCTTGAATTTGCCGAGGCCGAGCAGCACCCCGTCGGCCAGCGGCAGCGCACCGCCGGACAGCGAGGTGCCGGAACCGCGCGGCACCACCTTGATGCCCTGCTCGAAGCAATATTTCAGGACCCGCGCCACCTGTTCGGTGGTGTCCGGCAACACCACGACCATCGGCGGCTGGCGATAGGCCATCAGCCCATCGGATTCGTAGGGCAGCATTTCGGCGGACTTGTCGATCACCCCTTCGCCCGGCACGATTGCGCGCAATGCTGCCACGATGGCGTCGCGGCGATCCAGCACCGCCTGATCCGATGCGGGCATCATGATGGTCATGTTCACGTCTCCCGCGACCGCGCAAGCGCATTCGCACCGCTCGATTTGTCATGGCAAATCAAGCACGTCTGGATCCCTTTGGGTAGCTCGCCGAAGGCCGGGCGGAGCTCTCGAACGACTCGGCCCGAAACGCACATCAGTTGGCGGCAGCCGTATGGTTCCGGCCCATCATGGCATCGATTTCGCGCATGACCAGTTGGGGCGCGGCGTTCTGCACCATGTGGCCGACGCCGGGCAGCACGATCAGTTTCGCACCGGGCACCGCCGCCGCGAATGGCCGTGAATGGATCTCCGGCGAAACCGTGTCGTCGAAATCGCCGGTGATCACCAATGTCGGTATCCTGATATCGCCGTAGCGCGGCGCCTGCTCGGCCACTGCCGCCTTCAGCGTCACGAGATCGCGCGCATTGGCGAGGAATTCGCGCGGACGCAGCAACAGCAGCGTCGCGCTATCGCGCACATAATCCCTTGGAATGGTCTGCGGCAGGAACACGTCGCGGGCGATGGACTCGGCCAGCAGGTAACCGAGCGGCAGCGTGATCGTATAGGCGAGCAGTGCACCGATCACGGGCGTGGTGACCACCTCGTTGTACCACCCGACACCACCGCGCCACGGATAGGCCACGGGCGCCAGCATGACGAGACCCGCCACCCGCCCCGGATAGTCCAGCGCCATGCGCGCGCCCAGCGCGCCGGCCCACGAGTGGACCACAAAGACCGCCGGGCCCATGCCCAATTGTTCGAGCGCCTCGTCGATCATGCGGGCCTGGATCGCGGGCGTCGAATCTTGGTCGCGGGCGCGCACGCTCCAGCCATGGCCGGGACGGTCGATCAGAATCACCCGATGGGCTTTGGCGAGCCTATCGCCGAGCGGCAGCCGCATGGTTTCGAGATTGGAGCTTGCACCATGGATCATCACAACCGGCGGCAAGGCGGTATCGCGCGGGCCGATATCAACGACGTGCAGGGTTGCCCCGGCGACATCGATCATCCTCCCCTGCGCGGGGTAGGCGCGCTGCAGGACAACGACACCGGCCTGAGTGACCAGCGCGAGAACAACCAGCGCCGCCACGACAACGACCAATATCATTTGCAATGTCAGGATCACCTTGGGCACAATTGAATTGCGGCTTTACGACGCCCGGGTTTCGCCGCCAACATGGTTTTCCCCATCAGCCAACGAAGGTAGCGCGCGCCTTCATATGGCCGTCATCCGCACGTTCATATAACCGTGCTGAATGGAAACATTCCGAACACCTTCGCATCGGATATGCCCGCAGCAAGCAGGCCGCCTTTTCCACGCTATCCACAGGAACGCACAACCCGCGCGACCATTATCTCACCACGGTCGGCGCGCCCCCTATTACAAGTTGCAAATGGAGTATTTTCGATGACTTCCGGATCAAGCGAAGCCGCCATCGACCGGATCGTGGCGACCTGCAACGGCGACCTCCGCGGCGCGTTGAAGGCCCTCCTTCTGGTCAATGAGCAGCTCGAGGTCGAGTTGGCGCAACTTTACGCGGCGGTGACCCACGGCGTGCCGTTGGAACGCGGCAGCAACGCTCTGCACTAGAGCCCGTTCGGTTCTGATTGAATCAGACCGGGCTCCGGTTTCTTGTTTTGACGCGTTTTCTTCACGCGAACCGGTACCCACTTCGCTCGAAAGCACGATAGGTGCCGATCGGCGCGGGCACGCGGAATGCTCGCAAGAAATCGCCGATGGCAATGCTGGACCGACGCGGTCAGATGTCGCGTCCCTCGACCTTTTCACTCAGGGTCTTGACCAGTTCCGGCACCTTTTCAAGATACGGGTTGACGGCGAGCGCAGCGCGGAAAGCGTCGAGCGCGCGTTTTTCGTCACCAATGTCCTGCATGATCATGCCAAGCCCCGCCAGCGCACCGAAGTGACGCGGCTCGCGGACCAGCACCTGCTCGATATCCGCGAGCGAATGGCCATAGTCGTTCTTCAGATAATACACGGTGGCACGCCGGTTCCAGGCCTCGGCATAATCCGGACGCATCTTGATCACGGCATCGAGCAGTTTCAGCGCCACATCCAGTTGCTGGGCATCCATTGCGGCCTTGGAGCGGGCCATCAGCAGCGCCGCGGTATCGCTCGGGGTCTGCATCCACAGCGCCCAGATCCGGGCCTCGACATGCTTGGCACTGGCCTCGTCGGGCGCCGCCTTCAGCGCCCCGAACAGGAAATCCAGTCCGCGGGTACGGTCGGCGCCAAGCTTCGGCAGCTTGCTCGGCGCTTCCGGTAATTTTTTCTGCTGCCTGAGCGGGCCCGCGCCCGGATCCTGCGCGAATGCAGCCACCGGCACCGTCGCAATCATGGCGGCGATCAGAACCGCAAATTTGCGGTGGCGCAGCAGGGAGAATCTCGATGCCATCGTCAAACTCTAGACGCGCCAAAACCGTCTTGCAAAGCAGCAAGATGTGAAGCGGAGGGATTTCTTGCTGGAACCGGCGGCCGGATCAGCCCCGGCTCAACCCTGTCGCGCCTTGAACCGGCGCTGCACCTTGTTGATCACGTAAACCCGGCCCTTGCGGCGGACCAGACGGTTGTTGCGATGGCGACCACGAAGCGATTTCAGCGAGTTACGGACCTTCATGGGACAATCCTGATGCGTTGAAAGGCCGTTTTCGACAGGCCGAAAGTGGCAAAACCAGATTAGTCCCGCCAGCGGCCATACCGCCCAGGACGGCGGGTTTCTAAGCCATTGGCGGGCCGAATGTCAATCCAAACAGGGCGTTTTGAGCCCGCTTTGGCCGACCTCAGCAGCCTCGGCGGTGGCTTCCGAAACGACGGACGCGTCAATCGTTCGGGAACTCGACCATGGCCTCGCCAGTGGCGACCTTCTCGTCGTTCTGGTTGTGCACCATGACGTCGATCAGAACCCAGCGCGAATTCGCAGTCGCCTGCTTCGATTTCACGATCCCCAAGGGCTGAATGGTGTCGCCGGGCCTGACCGGCTTGACCCATCTCGTTTCCAGCCGCCGGTGGATGGCGCCGGCGGGATAGGCCCAGTCGGTGATCATGCGCGAGATCAGGCCGAAATTGTTCATGCCGTGCATGATGATGCCGCCGAAATTGGTCTTGCCGAAATTGCCCTTCATGTAGTCGTCGTCGAGGTGCAGCGGGTTGTAGTCCAGCGAGGCGTCGCTAAACAGCCGGATCGACTGCCGCGAGACCGCGAATTTCGGCCCCTCGATCGGGTCGCCGGCGTTCAGGCTTTCAAACGTCGATGCCATGATTTTATCCCTCGCGCGTCACTGCGGCCGAATGGTCCAGCCGCGGCCGGAGCAGATGACCTCGCCGCGCTGGTTGAAGAAGACATTGTCGTGGACCACGAACAGCCGTTCGCGCTTGATGAACTTGTCGAGTGCCCGCGCCTGCAGCGTGATGACGTCGCCCGGCCGCGCCGGAATGTTGTAGCTCCAGGATTGCCCGGCATTGACGGTGCCCGGGCTGCGCATCCAGTCGTCCGCCGGCGTGCAGGAAAACATCAAGAGAATGTGGATCGACGGCGGTGCGATCAGGCCGCCGTAGCGCGTGGCCCTGGCGTAGGCTTCATCGAAATAAATCGGATGATCCTCACCGACCGACTTGCAGTACAGTTCGATCGCTTCCCGGGTCAGCGTGTACGGAATCGTCCTGCGCGGTTCGCCGGGGACGATGTCGTCCCAGACCTTGCGCAGATTGGCATCCTTCCAGAAATCGGTCTCGAAGGCTGAGGCCTCGGCCATGGCATCCCCGCTGTTTGGTCATTTTTGATGACTTTACTACCGCAATGGCTTTCGCTCACCAATGGAGGCCGCCTTGCCAAATTTGTTATATGGTATAATCAATTTATCGTGCCTTGCGACAAAGCGGCTGCCGGAAATCTGAAATGTCCAAATTGAAGCTGCCCAATATCGACGACGTCGTCGCGATCGACATCCACACCCACGCCGAGGAGCCGTGCGGCATGCATGGCGACGACGGCTATGATGATTTCCAGGCGCAGATGGCCGAGTACTTCAAGTCGCCGAACCAGCATCCGCCGACCGTTCCGGAAACCGCAGCCTATTATCGCGCCAGGAAGATCGCCGCGGTGATCTTTCCGGTCGACGCCGAGCGTGAGACCGGATTCCGCCGCTACAGCAATTACGAGATGCTGGAGGTCGCCGCCGAGAATTCCGACGTGCTGATCCCGTTCGTCAGCATCGACCCGCACAAGGGCAAGCTCGGGGTGCGCGAGGCGCGCAAGCTGATCGAGGAATACGGCGTCAGGGGCTTCAAATTCCATCCGACCATGCAGGGCTTCTATGCCAACGACCACATGGCCTATCCGCTCTACGAGGCGATCAGCGACGGCGGCGCCATCGCGCTGTTCCATACCGGCCAGACCGGGGTCGGCTCCGGCATGCCGGGCGGCATGGGGATGCGGTTGAAATATTCCAATCCGATGTACATGGACGATGTGGCGGCGGACTTTCCCGATCTGAAGATCATCCTCGCGCACCCGTCGTTTCCATGGCAGGAAGAGGCGTTGTCGGTCGCGACCCACAAGCCGAACGTCTACATTGACCTGTCCGGTTGGTCGCCGAAATACTTCCCGCCGATCCTGGTGCGCTACATCAACTCGATCCTGCAGGACAAGATGCTGTTTGGCTCGGACTGGCCGGTGATCACACCGGACCGCTGGCTGGCGGACTTTGCCAGGCTCGAGATCCGCGACGAGATCAGGCCGAAAGTGATGAAGGCCAACGCCCGGAGACTGTTGGGTATCTGACACGCGCGGCGATGATCGATGGGCGCGGCGCCAGGCGAAATGGTGGTCCCTGATGAACCTCTCCGCAGCCGCGGCCCTCGCCGGCGCCCTGATGATCGCAGGCGCGGCCGAGTGCGCGGCGCTGGTGTCGCAATCGGCTCCGACCGTCGTGGAGTTCGAAAATCCGCTGGCCAGCCCGCAACCGCTGCAGGGCTATCTGCGGCAGCCCGACAGTGCCGACCCCTCGCCCGCCGTGGTGCTGCTGCACGGCTGCAACGGCAATTGGCAGCGCCTCGACCAACGCTGGGGCAAAAGGATCGCGTCCTGGGGCTATGTAACGCTCACCGTCGACAGCTTCGGCCCGCGCGGTATCCAGAACACCTGCAGCAGCGGCGCGCCGGCCGATCTCGCCTTCGATGCCTACCGTGCCCTCAACTTCCTGGTACGCCAGCCCTTCGTCGATCCGGCGCGGATCGCGGCGCTGGGATTTTCGCAGGGCGGCTGGCTCACCCTGATATCGGTTGAGCACGGCATCATCGAACAGACGACCGCGAACAAGTTCCGGGCGGCGGCCGCTTTCTATCCGCCCTGCATCGCGTTCACGGGCGACATGACCGTCCCCATGCTGATCCTGGTCGGCGAACTCGACGATTGGACCCCGGCTCAGGAGTGCCGCAATATGGTCGAGGGCCGTGACGATTGGGGAATATCACGGCAGAAGGGCCGGGGCGTTCCGATCCGGCTCATCGTCTATCCCGGGGCCTATCACGCCTTCGACGCCCCCAACCTCAAGACACCGAGGCAACTACTGGGGCATCATCTCGAATTCAACCAGGCGGCAACGGATCAGTCGATCGTCGCGCTGCGCCAATTCCTCAACGCAACGATCGGCGGGAAAGAGCAGGAGAAGTGAACATCAAGGCTGTGGTTTTCGACGCCTATGGCACGCTCTACGACGTCCAGTCGGTGGCTGCCATCACAGAAGAGGCATTTCCCGGCTACGGCGAGCTCATCACCCAGATCTGGCGGATCAAGCAGCTCGAATACAGCTGGCTGCGTTCGCTGATGCGGCGCTATGAGGATTTCTCCGTCATTACGCGGCAATCGCTCGCCTACACGCTCCGGATCCTCGGGCTGCAGCACGACGAGGGCGTGTTCGACCGCATCATGGACAAATACCTGCATCTCGATCTCTACCCCGACGCGGCCGCGGCGCTGGCGGCGATGCGCGACCGCAAGCTCGCCATCCTCTCCAATGGCAGCACCGGCATGCTCAATGCGCTGGTGCGCAACAGCGGCCTCGACCGCGTGCTCGATGCGACGATCAGCATCGACTCCATGAAAACCTTCAAGCCGAGCCCGGACGTCTACACCCTGGTCGAGACCAAACTCGGCGTGCCGCCCGCCGAGGTGCTGTTCGTGTCGTCGAACCCCTGGGACGCCTGCGGCGCCAAGGCGTTCGGCTTCCACGTCGCCTGGATCGAGCGGGTGACGCCGGAAGCGATGGCGCTGGCCTGCGTCAGGAGCGACCTCATGGCCCCGCTCACCCTGTTCAAGGCGCTTCGGATGCAGATGGATGAACTCGGGGTCGAGCCCGACTACCGCATCCGCACGCTGTCGGAGCTGCCTCGCTTGGTCGCCACCCGATGAGCCTCGAGTCGGTCCGCGCGTTCTTCGCGGAGAAGGCCCCCGATATCACCGTGATGGTCTCACCGGTCAGTTCGGCAACGGTGGCGCTGGCGGCGCAGGCCTATGGCGTCGAGCCCGGACGGATCGCGAAAACGCTGAGCTTGCGGATCGGCGAGCGGGTGGTGCTGATCGTGGCCAGCGGCACCTCGCGGATGGACAACAAGAAGGTCAAGGCCCTGTTCGGCGGCAAACCCAAGATGCTCGGCCTCGACGAGGTCGCCGACATCACCGGCCACGAGGTCGGCGGCGTCTGCCCGTTTGGCCTGAAGGCGCCGCTGCCGATCTATTGTGATGTTTCATTGCAGACCTTCGATGAGGTAGTACCGGCCGCAGGCTCGATCCACAGCGCGGTGCGCATCGCGCCGTCGCGAATGGCGGAACTGGTTGCTGCCGAATGGGTCGATGTCTGCGAGCACCGCGCCTGACACATTCCCCGTCCGCCCGCCACGAAGTGTTTGCGTGCGGCGCTCAATGGCTCTCAATTCTCTTCCTGCATTCTCTTCCTGCCCTTGGCAAAATGCCTGGTCAGAAATTCCGCCAGCACCTCGACGCGCGCAGGGCGGGGGCGGCCCGGCGGCGTCACCAGGTGCACGGCGCCTTCGGGCTGGTTCCAGCCTTTCAGGATCACCTCGACTTCGCCGGACGCAATGGCGCCGCCGACGATGAAATCCGGCAGGTCGGCGATGCCGAGACCGGCGAGCAATGCCGGCATCAGCGCCTCGCCATTGTTGACCCGCAACTGACCCTCGGGCCGCACGCTGACCTGCTCGCCGGCTGAATTGGTGTAGTGCCAGACGTTCGGCGTCGAAAGATAAGCGTAGGCGAAGCATCGATGCTGGGCGAGATGCATCGGATGGGTCGGCCGGCCATGCCGCTTGAGATAGGCGGGCGCCGCCACGGTATGGCGCGGCATCGCGCACAGCCGCCGCGCCACCAGCGAGGAATCCGGCAGCCGCGCAATTCGCAGGCCCGCGTCGAAGCCTTCGCCGATCAGGTCCACGGTCGCATCGCTGAGGTGAAGATCGATGTCGACATCGGGATACTGCTCCAGGAATTCCGGCAGCAGCGGCGCCACGGCCTTGACCCCGAACGTCATCGGCACCGCGAGACGCACCAGCCCGCGCGGTGCCACCGATTGCGCCAGTGCCTCGTTCTCCGCCGCCTCGCCATCGGCAAGCAGGCGCGCCGCGCGCGCGGACAGTTTTTGCCCGGCATCGGTCAGGGCGAGCCGCCGCGAGGTGCGGTTGAACAGCCGCGCCCCGAGCCGCTGCTCCAGCCGGCTAACCGCCTTCGAGACCGTCGCCTTGGACAGCGCGAGTTCGGTCGAAGCCGCCGCAAACGACCGTAATTCCACGACTTTGGCGAAGATCGCGAGCGCTTCGAAATCCGGAAGCTTTGTCATTGGGAAAACCCACATCGGATTGTTTTTGGAAACAATTAGTTTCGATAGTTTCTGTTTCTATATCAAGCACCGCAGCATATCCATAAGCCCAATGAATATCCCCGAAGGAACATCCCATGATCGAACTCAGACCCTTTGCAAAACTCGGCAGCGCCGACCACGGCTGGCTAAAGGCCAGGCATCACTTCTCGTTCGGCGGCCACTACGATCCCGGCAATATGGGCCACGGCTCGCTTCGGGTGTGGAATGACGACGAGATCGCGCCGAACACCGGCTTTCCCGCCCATCCGCATGCCAACATGGAAATCATCACCTATGTTCGCGAGGGCGCGATCACGCATCAGGACAGCCTTGGCAACAAGGGCCGCACCGAGGCGGGCGACGTCCAGGTGATGAGCGCCGGCGCCGGCATCCGCCACTCCGAGTACAATCTCGAGCCGACCCGGACGAAGCTTTTCCAGATCTGGATCGAACCTACCACGCAGGGCGGCGCACCGACCTGGGGCGCAAAACCATTCCCCAAGGCCGATCGCTCCGGCGGCTTCGTCACCATTGCGAGCGGCTTCGACCATGACAAGGACGCGCTGCCGATCCGGGCCGACGCGCGGGTGCTCGCCACCACGCTCAAGGCCGGCGACAAGGCGGAATATGCGCCGGACAAGACCCGCAGCCTCTATCTGGTGCCGGCGGCGGGCGCGGTCGAGATCAACGGCGTGCGGGTCAATGCCCGCGACGGCGTCGCAATCCGCGATGAAGCCCGGCTCACGATCACCGCGCTGGAGGATTCCGAACTGGTGCTCGTCGACGCGGCGTAAGGCCGTTCATTGACGACAACCCCTCGCTCGTCATGGCCGGGCATAGCCGTCCTTCGGACGGCTATGCCCGGCCATGACGACCTCACATTCACTTCTCAACCCCTCGGAGACCAATCATGACAAAAGTTCTCGTGCTCTATTATTCCGCCTACGGTCACATCGAGACGATGGCGAAGGCTGTTGCCGAAGGCGTCCGCGAGGCCGGTGCCGCGGTCGACGTCAAGCGGGTGCCGGAACTGGTACCGGCCGACGTCGCCAAGGCGTCGCATTACAAGCTCGATCAGGCGGCGCCGGTCGCCAGGATCGAAGACCTCGCCAGTTACGACGCCATCATCATCGGCACCGGCACGCGCTTTGGCCGGATGACGTCGCAGATGGCGAATTTCCTCGATCAGGCTGGTGGACTCTGGGCGAAGGGCGCGCTGCACGGCAAGGTCGGCGGCGCCTTCACCTCGACCGCGACCCAGCATGGCGGACAGGAAACCACGCTGTTCTCCATCATCACCAACCTGCTGCATTTCGGCATGGTGATCGTGGGGCTGAACTACGGTTTTGCCGGTCAGATGAGGCTCGATGAAATCACCGGCGGTTCGCCCTACGGCGCGACCACAATTGCCGGCGGCGACGGCAGCCGGGCGCCAAGCGACAACGAACTGGCGGCGGCGCGCTATCAAGGACGCGTGATCGCCGAGACCGCGCAGAAGCTGCATGGCTGATGCCACGCGGGCGGCATTCTCGTTAAGGACATGCCGCCCCATTTACTGGCGGGGGACGAGACTTCGCCATGATCGAACTTCTCTTTATCTATCAACTGACCCGTAATCCGCTGCAGGCGATCGCGCGACGCTGGTGGTGCCACAGCCTTTACCGCGCGTCGCGCGGGCGGCGCCACTGCCGGGAATGCAACGGATCCTGACACCGGCCGGCTGCGACCGGCCGGGAACCGAACGATGGTCTCGCAGTTGTGTCAGGCGCATCCGCGCCTGGAGACTTCAACATGAGCAACAAGCCCGATTCCAAGACGCAAGCCAAGGACGCCGGCAAGAAGGCCACGACGCATCCCGGCATGATGGGCGACGGTACCGAGGAGCAAAATCTCGGTCAGCGCGGCAATCCGGCCGCCCGTATCAAGAAAGACGAAGTCGACGCAGCCTTCGACAAGGGCGGGAAAAAGTCCTAGCCAGCGGCCATCCCCAAGCGCCGATAGTTTGCGTATAAAGGCCGGCCCGGATCGCGCCCGGCCTTGTTGTGCCGGGGCACCGGTGCCTGCGCTGTTGATGGTGGTGACAGATGAGCAACGCCCCGCAAGATCCTCCGCAAGCCCCCCCGCAAGACCCTTGGCCTGAATTGCCCACCGCCGCCTGGCGCGACACCTATGACACGCTGCATCTGTGGACCCAGATCGTCGGCAAGATCCGCCTCGCGCGCGCGCCGTGGCTCAATCATTCCTGGCACGTCGCGTTGTATGTCACCGCGCGCGGGCTGACGACCTCGCCGATCCCCGACGGCACGCGCTCGTTTCAGATCGACTTCGACTTGATCGACCACCATCTGCGGATTTCGGCCAGCGACGGGACGCAACGCCAGTTTGCCCTCGCCGGGCAATCGGTAGCGAGTTTCCATGCGGCGGTAATGGCCGCGCTGGCGGAACTCGGCATTCACCTCGAAATCGACGACATGCCGAGCGAACTGCCCGACCCGATCCGGTTTTCGCAGGACACGCGCCATGCGACGTACGACCCGGCAGCGGCACGGCGCTTCTTGCAGATCCTTGTCAACGTCGACCGCGTATTCAAGCAATTCCGCACCGGCTTCCTCGGCAAGGCAAGCCCGGTGCATTTCTTCTGGGGCAGCTTCGATCTCGCAGTGGCGCGCTTTTCAGGGCGGCGCGCGCCACGCCATCCCGGCGGCGTTCCCAATCTTCCCGATGCGGTCGCTTGCGAAGCCTATTCCCACGAAGAGAGCAGCGCGGGATTCTGGCCCGGCAGCGGCGCCATCGACTATCCGGCGTTCTATTCCTATGCCTATCCCGAACCCGCGGGTTACCGCGCCACGCGGCTGCAGCCAGATGCCGCCTTCTTCAGCGAGGCGCTGGGCGAATTCATTCTTCCCTACGATTCCGTACGCACCGCCGAGCACCCCGACCAGGTGTTGCTGGAATTCCTGCAAACGAGCTACGAGGCCGCGGCGAATGCCGCGAACTGGGACCGCGAGGCGCTGGAATGCGCGTCGGGCCAGCCCGGCGTGGTGCGGCAGATTTAGCAGGCGCGCCGCGCGCTATTTGACCCTGAACCCGCGCGCACTTTATATACGGTTCAGCACGAGCCGCTCGCGAGCAACCGTCGACCCCCGGGAGACAAGATACCCATGAATCTCGATAATCGGATGCCCGCATGAGCGAACAGCCGGCTATCCTGGTCACGGGCGGTGCGGGCTATATCGGCTCGCATGGCTGCCGCGCCCTGACTGCGGCCGGCTACCATCCGGTCGTTTTCGACAATCTTTCGACCGGCCACCGCAACTTCGTGACCGGCTCGCTTGTCGTCGGCGATCTCGTCGACCGCGCCGCGCTCGCCCGCGCCTTCGCGCAGCATCGCATCGTCGCGGTCATGCATTTCGCGGCATCGAGCCTGGTCGGCGAGTCCGTCGCCGATCCGCAGAAATATTACGCCAACAATGTCGCCGGCACACTGTCGCTGCTGGCCGCGATGCGCGAAGCCGGCTGTCATCGCCTGGTGTTTTCGTCCACCGGCGCGGTCTATGGCGACGCCGACAGCAAGGCGCTCCCGGAGAGCTCCGCCGGGGCGCCAATCAATCCCTATGGCACCTCGAAATGGATGATCGAGCAGATCCTCGCCGATTATCGCGGCGCCTATGGCTTCGGATCGTTCTGCCTGCGCTATTTCAATGCCAGCGGCGCCGACGCGTCAGGCGAGATCGGCGAACTGCGCGACAACGAAACCCACCTCATTCCCCGCGCGATGATGGCGCTGCAGCATCATATTTCGGACTTCGCGGTGTTCGGCGACGACTACCAGACTCCCGACGGCACTGCGATCCGCGACTATATCCATGTCACCGATCTGGCCGCGGCGCACGTCCTGGCGCTGCGGCTGCTGATGCAGGGCCATCGCGGTGGCGCCTTCAATCTCGGCACCGGCAAAGGCTTTTCGGTGCGCGAGATCCTGGCGGCCATCACGGCCGAGACTCGCCGCGAAGTGCCCCATGTCATCAAGCCGCGCCGATCGGGCGATCCGACCTATCTGGTCGCCGACCCGACCGCCGCGCGCGAGACCCTGCAGTTCCGCTCCGCGCATTCCGACCTCGCGACGATTATCCGAACCGCGTGGGCATGGCACAAAAAGGCTCATCCACTGAAGACCGATGCAGCCGTCCCTGACAGATGACCGGTATCGTAGCCCGGATGGAGCGATAGCGAAATCCGGGACCTTCTAGCCGGCTTCCCGGATTTCGCTGCGCTCCATCCGGGCTACGCGCTGAAGATCGCCCCTTCGAGCAGCCGGCCGTCGCCGGCTTAAGCAAAAAATTCCGGGGCCAAGTCATTGCCAACGGACCATCGCTTTGAGACCATGCGCGGGCGTTACAACAAGCAAGACCCGCTGCCGCGCGGGCATCGCAACAGGACCCCCCATGCCGATCGTCCAGGCCGACCGTCTTACGCGCATCGGTGCGGCGCTCCTCAGGGCTGCCGGCGCCTCGGACGAGGAAGCAGACGCCGTGGCGGTTGGCTGCGTCAATGCCAACCTCGCAGGCCACGACTCGCACGGGATCATCGCGATCCCGACCTATATCGATCGCATCAAGGCTGGACATATCGTTCCCGGCGCGAAGTGGACCATTGTGCAGGAATCGCCGACCACGACGGTGATCGACGGCCACTGGGGCTTCGGCTTTCATGTCAATGCCAAGGCGATGGCGCTGACCATCGAAAAAGCCGGGACCGCCAACGTCGCGGCCTGCACCGTGTTTCGCCAGAGCCATGTCGGACGGCTCGCCGCCTATCCAATGATGGCGATCAAAGAAGGCATGATCGGGCTTGCCACCGCCGATTCCGGCCGTTCTCCAAAAATCGTCGCACCGTTCGGCGGTCGCGAGGCGCGGCTCGGCACCAACCCGATTTCGATCGCGGTGCCTTCCGACCTCGAAGCGCCGTTCTATCTGGACATGGCGACATCGGCGGTGGCAGCCGGCAAGATCCAGCTCGCCGCCGCGCGTGGCGAGGAAATCCCCACCGGCTGGATCGTCGATGGCGAAGGACGGCAAACCACCGACCCCCGGCAATTCCGCAACGGCGGCGCCCTGCTGCCGCTCGGCGGCACCGAAGGCTACAAGGGCAGCGGCCTTGCCGCGATGGTCGAGGTACTGTGCGGCCTGCTTACGGGCCTCGGCTTCGGCGTCGAACCGACCGGGCGGCACAATGACGGATGCTTCATGGCGGTGTTCAACGTCGCGGCATTCCGGCCGCTCAAGGACTTCAAGAAGGAGGTGGCCGAATTCGCCCGATACCTCAAGGCGACGCCGCCCTCGCAGGGCAGCAGCGGCGTGCTCTATCCGGGCGAGATCGAATATATTCGCGAGCAGCAGCGCAAGGTCGCGGGCATCGACGTCGAAGACGCGACCTGGGCGAAGTTGCGGGCGCTGGCCGGCGAGTACAAACTCGCTGCTGAACTCGATCTCGCGTAACATCAGGCCCGACCGGGGAGAGCAGCATGACGCGGCAAATGGCGATGGTCGGCTTCCTGCAGGCGCAGAACTGCACCAACCTGCCGAGTTCGTGGCGGCATCCGGAGTCGCGCGACGATTCGATGTCGGCGGATTACTATCAGGAGATCGCCCGGATCCTCGAAGCCGGAAAATTCCACATGGCGTTCTTCGACGATCGCCTGGCGATGCCCGACCGTTACGGCAACGATCACGCTCACACGGTCGAATATGGCATCCGCTGCGTGAAGATGGATCCGATCGTGGTCCTGACCACGATGGGCATGGTCACCGAAAAGCTCGGGCTCGCCTCGACCTGTTCGACCACCTATTACGAGCCGTTCGATGTGGCGCGCCGCTTCGCCACCCTTGATTTGATGACGAACGGCCGTGCCGCATGGAATGTGGTCACCTCCGTGAACGACGGCGAAGCGCACAATATGGGACGCGATCAGCATCTCGAACATGATCTGCGCTATGACCGCGCCGACGAGTTCATGGAAGTCGTGCTCGGCCATTGGGATTCCTGGGAAGACGGCTCGCTCATCATTGACAAGAAGAGCGGACGGTTTGCCGATCCGGGCAAGGTCAAGCGGCTCGATCACAACGGGCGATTTTTCAAGTCGCGCGGACCGTTCACGGTGCCGCGCTCGCAACAGGGCCATCCCGTGGTGATCCAGGCCGGCGCCAGCGGTCGCGGCCAGCGTTTCGCCGGGCGATGGGGCGAGGTGATTTTCACCGCGGCACGCAATCTGGCGAGCGCCCGGCAGGGCTATGACGCGATCAGGAACGAGGCCGCGCAGGCCGGCCGCGATCCCGACCAGATGTTCCTCTGCAATCTGACGACGCCGGTCGTCGGCGCAACCAAATCCGAAGCCGAAGACAGGATGGCGCTGATCCAGAAGCTACCGCTGGAAATCGACGCGCTGTCGCTGTTGTCCGAAGGACTGAACTACGATTTCGCGTCCAAGGGCATCGACGAGCCGCTGACTACGGAAGAACTCCAGGGCATGCAGGGCATGATCGGCATCCGCGACGGCGTGCTGAGGACCAGCGGCAAGACCAATCCGAGCACGCGGGATTTCATCACCTTTTCCGGCCGCGGCCAGACCCAGGACGCGATCGTCGGCGGACCGAAGGAAATCGCCGATACGCTGGAAGAAATGTTCGCCGGCCGCGGCTGTGACGGCTTTGTGGTCGCGGCAACCTACGTGCCCGGCTCGTACGCCGATTTCGTCCGCCACATCGTTCCGGAACTGCAGCGGCGCGGCCTGTTCCACAAGGATTATGCCGGCTGGACCTTGCGCGAGAATCTCGGCCTGCCCCGCCCCGCCGCCGGCGCCTGGAAAACCCGGCCGCGGGTCGCGGCGGAATAGAGGACTGCAGATGCGTTGGCTCAAATTCACCGCCGGTGGACAGACCTCGTGGGGCATCGTCGAGGCCGACAAGGTGGTCGCGATCAGCGGCGATCCGTTCGGCGAATGGACCCGAACAGCGCAGTCCCATGCGCTGAAGGACGTGAAGGTCGAACTGCCGCTGGTGCCGCGCACCTTCTATTGCGTCGGCCTCAACTATCTCAAGCATCTCAAGGAGGCGGCGGACAAGCGCGGCGAAGTGCCCAATGTGCCGGATCGGCCCGAGATCGGCTATCGCGCGCAGAACGCGCTGATCGCTCATGACGAAGATGTCGTGATTCCCGCAACCGCCACCGACAAGATTCACTATGAGGGCGAACTGGTCGTCGTCATCGGCAGGAAGGCAAAGCACCTCGACGAAGCCAATGCGATGTCCTGCGTGTTCGGCTATACCATCGGCAACGACGTCAGCGAGCGCAGCTGGCAGAAAGCCGATCGCGGGCTGTGGCGCGCCAAGAATGCCGACACCTTCAAGCCGATGGGTCCGTGGATCGAGACCGAGGTCGATCTCGACCGCATGGAAACCATCGTCAAAGTGAACGGCAAGGAGAGCAACCGCTTCCACACCAACGACATGATCTTCGGCATCGTGCCGTTCCTCGTCGAGCTGACGAAATATTTCACGCTGTGGCCGGGCGACGTGATCTGGATGGGCACCGACGGCGCCTCGCCCGACCTCAAGGCCGGCGACGTCGTCGAAATCGACATCACCGGCATCGGTAGCCTGCGGAACAGGTTCGTCGCGGAAAACAGATAGGGCCGGTGCCGCGGCGGCGTGGCCGGTTGCAGCGGCGTGCCAGAGCTACACGGCGGTTGCGCGGGCGAAATCCAGATAGATCTCGCGCAACCGGTTCGTCATCGGGCCCGGCGTGCCATTGCCGATTGTCTTGCCATCGATGCTCACCACCGGCTGCACGAACAACGTGGCGCTGGTGGTGAAGGCTTCCTTCGCGGCCAGGGCCTCTTCGACCGTGAATGGGCGCTCCTCGACCCGGAGCTGGCGTTCCTCGGCGAGTGCCACCACCGCCTTGCGGGTGCAGCCCGGCAGGATGGCGCTGGAATTGTGCCGCGTCACCAGTACGTCGTCCTGGGTCAGGATGAAGGCCGATGACGATCCGCCTTCGGTCACCCTGCCGTCCTCGATCATCCAGGCTTCGCCGGCGCCCGCCTCCGCCGCGGCCTGTTTGGCGAGCACCTGCGCCAGCAGCGCCACGCTCTTGATGTCGCGCCGCTCCCAGCGGATGTCAGGTACGGTGATCACGGCGATGCCGGATCTCGCCGACGGCGCGTTGACGATATCCTTGACCGATGTGAACATCACCAGGGTCGGCTTGACCGCATTCTTGGGGAACGCGAAATCGCGCCCGCTGTCGGCGCCGCGCGTCACCTCCAGATAAACCATGCCGTTGACGAGTTGGTTGCGTGCGATCAGCTCCATCTGGATTTCCTGGATCCGCTCCGGCGTCTCCGGCAGCTTGAGCGCGATCTCGCCGACCGAGCGCTGCAGTCGCGCCAGGTGCGAAGCATTGTCGATCAGCCTGCCGTCCAGCACGGCCGCCACTTCGTAAATGCCGTCCGCGAACAGAAAGCCGCGGTCCAGGATCGACACTTTGGCGTCGGCCATGGGTACGAACGAGCCATTGACGTAAGCGATCTGATCCAAGCCCATTCTCCCGCCGGCGATGCCAAGCAGTTCCGGCATCTATATAGGCGAATTGCCGGTGAACGATCCATCAAATTGGACGGCGCCAGCGGCTTCTGCGCCGGCCGGGCGGCATTGGTTGCGTGATGCGGTCCGGTCGGAATATTATTGTCGCGGCAGGTAGACCGCAGGCTGACCGGCTCCAAGGCGTATCGATCATGAAAAAGCAAATCCGGCTCAACGCCTTCGCCATGAACTGCGTCGCGCATCAATCGCCGGGGCTGTGGACCCATCCGCGTGATCGCACCAGCGAGTATAACCGGCTGCCGTACTGGACCGATCTGGCGAGGACCCTGGAGCGCGGGCGGTTCGACGGGCTGTTTCTCGCCGACGTGCTCGGGGTCTACGACGTGTTCGGCAGCAGCCCGGATGCGGCGCTGCGCAACGCCACCCAGACGCCGGCGAACGAGCCGCTGCTCCTGATCCCGGCGATGGCTGCGGTCACCGAAAACCTCGGCTTTGGCGTCACCAGCAACCTGTCCTATGAGCCGCCCTACCCGTTCGCGCGGCGGATGTCGACGCTCGACCATCTGACCGAAGGCCGGATCGGCTGGAACGTGGTGACCGGCTATCTCGACAGCGCGGCCCGCGGTTCCGGCAAGGACAAGCAGACCGCACATGACGACCGCTACGATATCGCCGACGAATATATGGAGGTGGTCTACAAGCTATGGGAAGCAAGCTGGGAGGATGATGCGGTGCTGCGCGATCGGGCGCGCGGCATCTTCGCCGATCCGGCCAAGGTCCATCGCGTCCGCCACGAGGGCAGTCACTACCGGGTCGATGCCATTCATCTCAGCGAGCCTTCGCCGCAACGCACGCCGGTGCTGTATCAGGCCGGCACTTCGCCGCGCGGACGGCAATTCGCCGCCCAGCACGCCGAATGCGTGTTCATGTCGGGTCCGTCAGCCAAGGTGATCGCGCCGCGGGTCGCGGCGATCCGCACGCTCGCCGCCGAGGCCGGCCGCAACCCGGCCGAAATCCTGATGTTCAGCATGATGACCATCATCCTGGGGCGGACCGAGGCCGAGGCCGCGGCGAAACACGCCGACTATGTCCGGCACATCAATCCGGAAGGCGCGCTTACCCTGATGTCCGGCTGGACCGGCGTCGATTTCTCGTCTTACGCGCTCGACCAGCAAGTCCGCCACGTCCAGAACGACGCCGGCCGCACCGCGATGGACAACATCACCCGCGCCGATCCCGACCGGGTCTGGACCGTGCGCGAGGTCGCCGAGCATGTCGGCATCGGCGGCATCGGACCCGTGGTGGTCGGCACGCCCGAACAGGTCGCCGACGCGATCGAAGCCTGGTTCGAGCAGACCGACGTCGACGGCCTGAACGTGCCGTTTGCGGTTTCGCCCGGCGATTTCGAAGACATAACCGATATGCTGGTGCCGGAACTGACGCGGCGCGGGCGCTACAAGGCCGCCTATCGAGAAGGCACGCTGCGGGAGAAGCTGTTCGGCACCGGCCGCGCCCGCCTCGCCGCGCCCCATCCGGCCGCGCAGTATCGTCCGCATATGGCAAAGGCCGCGGAGTAGCCGTAGGTCGACTGCACTCAGTGAGACCAGGCGCAGCGACCACTCCAGGGGGCCTCGTGGTTCGAGACGCGCGGCGGCGCCGCGCTCCTCACCATGAGGGTCTGGCAGACCTCATCCTGAGGAGCATCGCGAAGCGATGCGTCTCGAAGGATGAAGCCATTGCGGTCGCAATTGCGCTTGACTAAACCGTACCGTCCACCACCACTTCTATCAATTTCGCGCCGGGCCGCCTGAACGCCTGCGCCAGCGCCGCCTTCAGATCCTTCGGCTCGGTAATCCGCATCGCCTCCAGCCCGAACGATTTGGCGAGCCCGGTGAAGTCCACCGGCGGATCGGCAAAGTCCATGCCGACATAATGATCGTCGCCGTGAAACGCGAGCAGCCGCTGTTTAATGATGCGGTAGCCGCCATTATTGACGATCACGACGTTCAGCGGCAGTTTGTGATGCGCCGCGGTCCACAGCGCCTGGATTGAATACATCGCGCTGCCGTCGCCGGTGAAGCACACCACCGGCCGGTCGGGATTGGCCAGGCTGACGCCGACCGAAGCCGGCAGTCCCCAACCGATGCCGCCCGAGGCAAGCGCATGATAGCCGTAACGATCGCGGTGCGGACGCAGTGCATTGATCTGGCGCGAGGAGGTCAGCCCCTCATCGACCAGAATGGCGTTGCCCGGCATCGCCTCGACCACCTGCAAGGCGAGCCAGTCCGGATCGATCGGCGAGCGATCTTTGGCCCTGGAGATCTGCTCGACCACGCCGGCGCGCCGCGCCGTCCAGTTGTTCGGCTTGAGCGCGGCGATGCCTCGGCTGGCGCGGGCCTCCAGCGCGGCGCCGCCGGCAGACTTCAGCGCCGGAACCAGCGCACGCAGGGTTTCCTTCACATCGGCCTTGAGCGCGATCTCGGCGCCGTAGTTCTTGGCAAGATCCCAGTCGACGAGGCCGACCTGCACGATTGGCATGCCGTCGGGCAGCGGTTCGACCTCGCTGTGCACCGACATCCGCAGCGGATCGGCGCCGAGCACGATCAAGAGATCGTAGGGCGCGAGAACCTCGCGAACCTGCTTCTGCAGACGTGACAGCGCGCCCATGAAGCACGGGCTCTCGGACAGGAAATGCGCGCCGTAAGGCGCCGATTGCTGATAGGCCGGACAGCCGAGCACGGCCGCCAGCGCCGCCGCTTCCTGCAGCGCATCGCTCTTGACGATTTCGTCACCGGCGATGATGACCGGCCGCTCGGCCTTCAGGATGCGCTGCGTCAGCGCCTGCAGGCTCTCGTCCGACGGTCTTACGCGGGTATCGACTCGGGTCGAACGGCCAAGCTCAATGCCGGCTTCCGCATTCAGGATATCGCCGGGCAACGAGATGAACACCGGCCCGGTCGGCGGCGTGGTCGCGACCTTGGCCGCGCGGCGCACGATGCGCGGCAGATCCTCGAGCCTCGTCACCTCGACCGCCCACTTCACCAGCGGCTCGGCCATCCGCACCAGCGGCCCGAACAGCAGCGGCTCCATCAGGCCATGACCCTGCTCCTGCTGGCCGGCCGTCAGGATCATCGGGGTGCCGGTGAATTGCGCGTTGTAGAGCGAGCCCATCGCATTGCCGAGCCCGGGCGCGACGTGGACGTTGCAGGCGACGAGCCGGCCGGAGGCGCGGCTGAAGCCGTCGGCAATCGCAACGACCAGGCTCTCCTGCATCGCCATCACATAAGTGAGGTCGGGATGATCTTTCAGGGCATGCATGATCGGCAGTTCGGTGGTGCCGGGATTGCCGAACAAATGGGTGATGCCCTCGTCCTTGAGCAGAGCAAGGAACGCCGAGCGCCCGGTGATGCGATTCATGAAAGGCCTCCTCCTGCCCGCGGCCGTTACCGCAGGGCGCCGTCGCAACATGGCCGATCTCGGAGGCCGGGATCAAGGAAGCCCGGTCATAGCAGCCCTGCGCGGGCGCGCGCGGGCCGGCGCGCGGCCAGCCCTTTCACGCATCTTCGCGGCCGAGCTCGAATGGATCGTCGCCTGCGCGGCGCCGCTTCCGTTTCGAGCGCTGCCAGACCACGCCGGGAAAGCCCTGCAGCGGCACCAGCGGCTCGCCGGCATAGGCCCATTCCTGCAACTCCTCGATGGCGATGTGATAGAGCGGCTGCCGGCCGGTGCGGCCTGAAAACAGCGCTCGCGGAATATTCACCATATGCGCGGAGCCGGCGCGTTCATACAGCAGCGGCGTGCCGCAGCCCGCGCAAAAGCTCCGCACGGCTTTCCCCAGCCTGTCCTCGAAGCGCGCGATGCCGCTCTTGCCCCGGGTGATCCGGAACCGCTTGCGCCAGCTTCCGACATAGGTGGCATAGGCCGCGCCATGCGCGCGGCGGCTCGCCGACGAATGATCGTGCCAGGCCCAGCGCGCCGGCGTGTCGATCTCGAAACCGACCCGCCCGCACAGGCATTGACCCGATGCGATCCCGGCTGACCTAGCTGGTTTTGCCATTCGGCCTTTCCGTCTCCACCGGGTGATCCGGATATGTAGCCGGTTCGCCTTGTTCGCAAAAGGCTTCGATGGCAATCTGACCGCCCGAACCGGCCGAGCCAGTCTTCCATGCGGAAATCCAGCGCCCAGGCGCTTCCTTCTTTGAGTGTACGTATCGACCTCGACGCCGAGGGCCGGATCGGCCCCGGCAAGATCCAGCTGCTTGAGAGCATTCAAAGCTGCGGCTCGATTTCAGCCGCCGGACGCGCGATGGACATGTCCTATAAGCGGGCGTGGGATCTGGTGGACGAAATCAACCGCATCTGCAGGCATGCCGCGGTCGAGCGCCAGACCGGCGGCAAGAACGGCGGCGGCGCGCTGCTGACGCCGTTCGGCATCAAGCTGGTCGCGCGTTACCGCAAGATCGAGCGCGATGCCGCGAGCGCGGTTAAAAAGGAGCTGGCGGGGCTGCGGACCGAGATCGGACGGCCGAAGAAGGGTCCGAGCCGGTAGAGTATTTTCCGGCTCATCCTTCGAGACGCTGCCGTATGGTGGCTCCTCGGGACGATGGGTTCGAGCCGCGCGCCATTGAGGAGGAAGCTGTGCCCCACCCCGCCATGTCGCCCCGCCATGTCGCCGTCGTGACCGGCGGTGCGTCCGGCATTGGCCTCGCCGCCGCGACGCGCTTTGCGCGCCTCGGCATGAAGGTCTGTATCGCCGATCTCGGACCCGATCGTCTCGCCGAGGCCGAAGCGAAACTGTCGGCGGCAGCGCCCTCGGGCGCGGCCAGCATCCTGGTATCGTCGACGGATGTCAGTCGCGTCGAGGACCTCTCCGCCCTGGAGACCGCGGTTCGAAAGCGGTTCGGCGGCACCGACATTCTGATGAACAATGCCGGCATCCAGCCCGGCAGCCAGATGTTCGGGCCGGCGGAAAACTGGCAGCGCATCCTCGGCGTCAATCTCTGGGGAGTGATCCACGGCTCGCGGGCCTTTGCGCCCGGCATGATCGCACGCGGCCGGCCGGGCCTCATTATCAACACCGGATCCAAGCAGGGCATCACCACGCCGCCCGGCGATCCCGCCTACAACGTCGCCAAAGCCGGCGTGAAAGCCTTCACCGAAGCGCTGCAGCACGAATTGCGCAACACCGCGGGTAGCCAGCTCAGCGCCCATCTTCTGATTCCGGGCTTTGTCTTCACCGGCCTCACCGCGAAAGGCCGCACCGAGAAGCCACCCGGCGCCTGGACGCCCGAGCAGGCCGTCGACTTCATGATCGAGCGGATCGACGCCGGAGACTTTTACATTCTGTGTCCGGATAACGATGTGCCGCGTCATCTCGACGAACGGCGGATCCTTTGGGCGGCGGGCGATATTGTCGAAAACCGGCCGCCGCTGTCGCGATGGCATCCCGATTTCGCCGAGGCGTTTGCTGCTTTTGTGAAGGGCGGCTAGCCAGAATGGCCATTGCGGCCGGGGGACGATCGTTTCGTCGATGGCGTGACCAGCCTGGGAAACGGCCGAGTTCAGGGAAGGCGCCCGCCGCGGCCCGGAATGATGCTTCCGGGCCCGGCGGGTCGTCGAAGGTGGTTACTTGCGCGCCGCGCAGGCATACATGTTGATTTCCATGCCAACCGGCACTTCAACGATCTTCGGTGCTTTCCAGGCCATTCATCTCTCCCAAGCATATGGTGCGAACACCCTAACGGGCAGGAAGTTACGTCCCCCGCGCAAAGAGCGCAAGCGTGCGTTGCGATCCCGGTCTGTTACTATTTCGTTACGGCGTTTAACACGAGTTCCCCGCCGCCCATTGCCGCAACGACTCTCTCCGGCGTCCCTGAATTTGTGGGCATCGTTCCACAAATCGAACCGGGATCGCTCCGACCCTTACAGCGTCTCCTGCTTGTGGCCGCACTGCTTGCAAGCGAATTTCACCCGGGTCGCGCCTCTTTCAGCCGAGACGCGGTTCGGCGCGCCGCATTTGCCGCAGACCGTCTCGATCCGGGTGCTGCCCTGCTTCACGACAATGGCCTTCTTCGCCATGGTTTCGCGGATCAACCGCTCGGCCTCCTCGCGCATCGCCTGTTTCGACATCGGCCGCACCTATCATGAAACACCGGCGAGGCTTATAGCACGCGCATGACCGTTTGCGAGCCGAGGTCGCTCACGTTTCGACGATGACGTAGCTGTCCTCGATATGAACCGGCCGAAAAAGGCGGCCGGACCTGTGCAAGGACAGCCGATCAGCTGGTGGCGTGCTCCGGCAGGTTCTCCCCATGCACGGCCAGCGGTGATCCGATCCAGAGCGGATTGGCAAGATGATCCCTGCGCGGGTTATCCGTGTTCGGATGGACCAGGACACTCAGGCTGCCGTGGTTGAGCATCAGCCAGGGCACCAGCGTGGCAAACAGCTCCGCCGCAAACGCCACCTGAAACATGGCCTGATCGTGGGGACCCACTTTGACGTCGTGCCATCGTCCCAGGGTGACGGCGAAACGTTCCTCCATCCATCCGCGCAGCCGCTCGGCCTCCGGACGTGTCGTCGCCGGATCGTAATAGACGTGGGCGTGATAGCTTCCGATCTCGCCGATCGATCGCGGGTGGGGCGAGGTGGGATCTGTCATGGCGGTGTCATCCAAGAAGCGATGAGACGGTTATATATAATCACCTGCACGAGAAAAAGATGACCTCGACAACATTTCCCCCATCCGCTCGCCTATGTCCTGGTCATGACGATGTTCGTGATACCTCCACGGCTTAAAGCTCCGCAGCGCGTGGGCAATATCGGACCCCACCACGCGCGCGATCGAGATCTTGGGGTGAAGAAACAGCAGAACGGCTCGCTGCAAGTTGCCGATAAAGCAGCGTTATCTTTTGGCGCCACGGCTTTCCCATGCGATGCGAAAAGCACCAACAGCGCGTGCGGCAATAGTTCATTGGCTGCGGCGGCGCGTTTCCGCTACGCCGCATCCGCAGGTCGCACGCGCTTTGCGATCTCCGTGCCGCGCTCACGTTCAACGATGGAGATGTCGTACTGACTCTGCAGATCAAGCCAGAATTGGGCACGGTTCCCGAAATATCGGCCGAGCCTGACGGCGGTATCGGCAGTGATCGACCGGCGTCCATTGAGAATGTCTGTGATGCGACCAGATGGTACGCTGAGGTCGAGCGCAAGCCGATTTGCGCTGAGCGCGCGTGCTTTCAACTCACGCCTCAAGAGGTTGCCTGGATGGGTTGCGAATGTCATAAGCTATCCCTTGTGGTAATCCACGATCTCCACGTCGTGGGCATCGCCCTTTCTGAATATAAAGCAAATGCGCCAACGTGCGTTCACCGTCATTGCCCATTGGCCTTGGCGGTCTCCCTTAAGTTTGTGCAATCCGACGCTTTTAAGCGGACTTAAGTCTTGCAGGGTGCTGGCAACGTTCAACACGGACAACAAATCCAGCGCCCAAGCAAAATCCAAGCCCCGAAATTTATTGGACGTTTCGCCCTCCCAAACCCTACGGCTGGCAGCGTTATGCCACGATCGGATCATGGCAATAACGTACTACGGGCGGCGGATATTCGCAACAGTTGCTTCGGCGCTGGGAGGTCGGCGGCGGTGTCCAGTAAAGAGCGCCGTGGAGTCTTCACGTGGTGTCCCAGACAGCGACAAAATGGGCGGCCTGGTACAGGCGGATCAATTGCGCAGTGGCTGTTGGGCGCAGCGCGGATCGCGTTTCATAGGCAAGGCTCCAGCAAGTTTACTGGACGAAGTACGCGCCAGACTGAAGCCGTTGCTCGGCCTTTAATTGGTCGATCGATGAACTGGCCGGCCGCCGGCGGCGCCGGAAAACCTCGGCAGACACCAAAGCTATGGCTCGCGTTTCCGATGCGGATCGTACTTCGAGAGCACGTCTTTGAGGTAATCCCGGCTTTTCCATTCCGGTGCCGGCGGCTCGTAGCCGGGCCGGGGAACGAACGGATTCGCCGGTACAGACGCCGAAGCGCCCATCAGGTCGGGAATGTAGCGCGGACAGTTTGGGAAGAACTCGCATTTGACGCGCACGACGAGTTTAGCGCCATGATGCCCGGCAAGCGTTTCCGCGCTGTCGTGGATCGTTGCCCTGCCTCGGATGCGCGTGCGAAACGTCTTGCCGTCGAGGCGCACGAACAGCAGCCCGACGTTCGGGTTGCGGTGAATATTGCCGAGCGTGCGGTACATGTTGTTGCCGTCGTATTCGGGGTACTCGAGCGTGTCGGGCCCGGCGATTCTGACGAAGCCGGGATCGCCCGAACGCATCGAACAATCGACGTTGTCCCGATGGCTCGTCGCAATGAAAAAGAATCGCGCCGCTTCGATAAGCTGGCGGTCCTGCTCCCAGAACTCGAAGTGGAGGCGATGCTTCTCGAGGGCGTCGGCGACGCGGCGGCCGTCGAAACGGTCCTGCAGCTCACGCATGCCGTCGTGGTAGAAGGGGGCGCGGTCGATCGGCTCGGTCATGGGGACCTCGGCGCTGACTTGCAGCAGGTCTTGCTTGATAGCAGATCACTGCTCCGGGCGCGACGGGACATGAGAACTGCCATGTAATTGTAATACCGATCAATGTACGGTAGACACCGACCCTATCCGCCCGAAGGGGCTGCTGCCATCTGATGTAAGGCCTTGCCTGCTCAGTTGCTCTGCCCAGGCGGATCCCCGACGGAAATTTTCAGCCTGGCTTGGGTCGGGGCATTAGTGAAAATTCTAATCCGTGGAAGAGTAGAGTATGGCGCGCAACATTCTGATCCTTGGAGCCTCGTATGGCTCATTGCTGGCGACAAAGCTGCTGATGGCGGGTCACAACGTGACCCTGGTTTGCCGGAAGAATACCGCACAGCTCATCAATCGCGATGGTACCGAAGTTCGCATCAAGCTGCGTGACGAGGCGATGCACCGCGCGATCCTGTCGCGCGATCTGCCTGGGACCCTGGATGCGACCACGCCCGCCGACGTCGATCTCTCCCGTTATGATCTGGTGGGTCTTGCCATGCAGGAACCGCAATACACCAATCATACGATCCGGGTCCTGATGATCAAGATCGCCGAGGCGAAGCTGCCTTGTCTTTCGATCATGAACATGCCGCCTTTGCCCTATCTCAAACGAATCCCGGCGCTGGCGGAAATGGACCTGGAGGAGGCCTATACCAACGCCCTGGTATGGCAACGGTTCAACCCGGGGCTGGTGTCGCTGTGCTCGCCCGATCCGCAGGCCTTCCGCCCACCGGAAGAGGCGGCGAATGTCCTTCATGTCGGCCTGGCAACAAACTTCAAGGCGGCAACATTTGCGGATGAGACCCATAACCTGCTGCTTCGCGAGCTGGAAGCGGACATCGACGCGGTGAGGCTGGATGGCCGGGACGTTCCGGTGAAGCTCAAAGTGTTCGATTCGCTGTTCGTCCCTTTGGCCAAATGGTCGATGCTGCTGACCGGGAATTACCGCTGCATCACGCTGCACGAGCCGCAGTCGATCCGCGACGCGGTGCACACGGATCTGAAGCTCTCGCGGTCCATCTACGACCATGTCGATGCCATCGCTCGGCGTCTGGGCGCGGACCCGCAGGACCAGGTGCCGTTCGAGAAATATGCCAAGGCGGCAGAAAGCCTGCTCAAGCCATCGTCGGCAGCCCGGGCGGTGGCCAACGGGGCGCCTTTCATCGAGCGGGTCGATCTGCTGGTGAAGCTGATTTCGTATCAGCTTGGCGTACCCAGTGCCGAGATCGACCGCACGGTCCAGATCGTGGATCAAAAACTCAACGAGAAGATTGTGGCAGGCGGATCCGGCGCGCCGTGACGGGCGGCCGCCGCAGTTTGCGAACGCATTACTCACGGCAGCGGCAACCACCCCTCGGCCTGACTCGGATCAATGCGCGGCGAGGCCGGCGGCCTTTCGGAGCTTGACCCGATCTGGTATGCTTCGTCGACCGCGTGGAGGCTGACCAAAATCATGCGCTTTGGGGGTTCCACGATTTTCGTGACCGGCGGCGCGGGTTTTATCGGCTCGGCGGTGGTGCGCCATCTCTTGCGCGACAGCCATGCGCGGGTGGTCAATATCGACAAGCTGACCTATGCGGCCAATCTCGATTCGCTCCCCGGCGCGGTCGGCAATCCGCATTATGTTTTCGAGCAGGCCTGCATCTGCGAAGCCGCGTTGCTGCGCAGATTGTTCGACAAGTACCAGCCCGACGCCGTGATGAACCTCGCGGCGGAGAGCCATGTCGATCGCTCGATCGACGGCCCCGGCGAATTCATCAAGACCAACATTGTCGGCACCTTCACGCTGCTGCAGGAAGCGCTGCGGCATTGGAGAAAGCTCCCGGCCGAAAGACGCGCGCGGTTTCGCTTCCTGCACATTTCGACCGACGAGGTGTTCGGTTCGCTCGGCACCGAGGGCTCGTTCTCGGAGACGACGGCCTATGCGCCGAACTCGCCCTATTCCGCCAGCAAGGCGTCGTCGGACCATCTGGTCCGGGCCTGGCGCGAAACCTATGAGCTGCCGACGCTCGTGACCAACTGCTCGAACAATTACGGGCCCTATCATTTTCCGGAAAAGCTCATTCCGCTCATGATCATCAAGGGCCTCGCGGGCGAACCGATGCCGGTCTATGGCGACGGAAAGAATGTGCGGGATTGGCTTTACGTCGAAGACCACGCCAAGGCGTTGTCGCTGGTGCTGGAGCGCGGCGCCGTCGGCGAAACCTACAATGTCGGCGGCCGCAGCGAACGCACCAATCTGCACGTCGTGGAAACGATCTGCGATCTGCTCGATCGGATTGTCCCAGGCGCCGACGGGCCGCGCCGGCGCCTGATCAGCTTCGTCACCGACCGTCCCGGCCACGACCGGCGCTATGCCATCGACGCCTCGAAGCTCGAACGCGAACTGGGCTGGCGGGCCGAAGAGAATTTCGAAAGCGGCATCGAGAAGACGGTGCGGTGGTATGTCGAAGAGCGCGCATGGTGGCAGGCTATTCTCGGCCGCGGCTATGACGCGGAGCGGCTGGGATTGATCCAGACGCCGACCTCGCAATCGTCGCGAGAACCGGCGACGTGACCAACGAGCCTTGCCTGGGCCCGATAGCCGGCATCGCCCGCCGCAGCTGTGCATATCCAGCTCTCGCTCACCCACACCGCACCGTCGGGCTATTGCAACCTCGGTCCTTCCCAGGCCATTACCCGAACCGAAGCGGTTTCAATGTGGACGCGAAATGCGGCGCGACTGCTGCAGTGGAATGACATCGGATCGTTGAAACCGCAGCACCATGCCGATCTGATCGTGGTCGATCGCGACCCGCTCGCTTGCGCGGTTGACGAAATCGGCAACACGAACGTGTTGCGGACCGTTTTCGCAGGAACGACTGTCTACGATGCTGGAGCGCTCTAACCGCTTCGCACCGCAGGGCGAAAGGTCCCAATGGCCGGTCAACGGTGGCGCGGCCGGTCAGTGCGCGGCAACGGGCGGTTCGGCTGGCGCGGTGATTGTGTAACCCCACGCCTGCAGCGTCTGAAGGACTTGCTTGGCCTCGGACAGGGACAGGCGACCGAGGGGTGTATGCTTTTGCAATTCAAAAACAAGGGAAACGGTCTCGGCCGGCGTCATGGCGCGCTCCTGCAATGTGGGGGATGGTGGCGCCCGGTGAGCACGGATGCTGGAGCGCTGGAGGCAATGTAACGCCAATTTTCAGCTTTTCAATGTCTTAGAAGGCGCTGGCGCTCCCTAGGGGAAACTGAGCCGGCACTTGCGGAGCATTGAAAATATAAAGTTTCCCGCACCCGATTGGCCGACGGTGTAGCACGGAGCCGTTTCTCAGTCGAGAGCTGGCGCCGGGGCTCAATTGTTCCTTCCCCTGGGACAATGGGTTCGAGCCGCCCGTTCCCTATTAATTCCTAGCCTCACTCACTCGTACGGGCGGTGCTAGGGAACATTTGCCGCGCCAGTCGCTTTTTCTTTCTAACCAAGGAGGATGATCCCATGGCCATCGAAGAAAGAGAAACCGGCCGCTTGATCGGCAGCGATAAAGTCGAGGGGACGGCTGTCTATAGTAACAGCAAGGAGAAGATCGGCTCGATCAAATGCGTCATGATTGAAAAGACCAGCGGGCAAGTTTCGTACGCCGTGCTGAGTTTCGGTGGATTTCTTGGCATCGGCGACGACCATTACCCGCTGCCCTGGAAGTCCCTAAAATACGACACCGAGCTTGGCGGCTACTGGACCGGCGTGAGCGCGAATCGGCTGAAAGGTGCCCCGAAGTATGGAACCAATAGTATCTGGAACTGGTCAGATCCAGCCCAAAGCAAAATGGTCGACGACTACTATGCCTGAGCTGCTGCCGGTTTGATGGACGCCAAGATTGGGTGTTTCATACGGCCGGAGGTCATGCAGAGACGAAGGTTCAGCCGAGAATTCAAGGTTGAGGCGGTCAAGCTGGTCAGAGAACATGGGGTTTCGGCGGCGCAGGCCGCGCGAGATTTGGACGTCCACGAGAATGTGCTGCGCAAATGGGTGAAGGAATTCGGTTCTGACCCCACCGCGCAATACGATCACATGCCTTGCGAAACGCTCGAGACGCTTTGCGAAGGTTTCCAAGTGGGCGGTACGCTCGGTATCACGACAGGTGAACGGCCCGCTTCCGGTGCACACAAGACATCATCGAATATGAGATCATTGCGCGCTTCATCGGCGATCATTTCCTTGAAAACATCCTTGATGGAAGGAGAAGAGGTGTCCAATGCGGCTTGAAGTTGGAAGCTGGTATTCCTGATCCGCACGCGACCCGTCGTTATGTTTCGGGATGGAGAGCTTCTCAGAAGAAGCACCGCTCATTTTGAAGCCGCGGCAATCCAGTTTATCTGATAACAGGGAATTTTACCTCACACTGTGCCAAAGCTGGCTCACCCCGAGAAACTTGGTGCAATAATCCTTATGCGAACGCTGTCGAATAGACCGTCGTGACACCGATTCCGACAGTGACAACACCTACACAGCCTTGCAAAGCGCGATTGGCCCAAGTGAGCCATCGCGCGGAAGCTGCGAGCGGTACCGCGATGACAACAGACAAAGTGCCCATTCCGAGCATCGACCCGATGCCAAACAACAGAACATAGAGCATTCCATACGCAGGATTTGCGACCTGCGAAACCGCGAGCACAAGAAGGGCGGCTGATCCGGCCATCCCATGCATCAATCCGACAAGTAGCGAGCGCCACCGAAAGCCGTGTTGATGCAAGTGCGCGCTTTTCTGATGCGGAATCGCTTCATTCACGTGGCTATGGACATGGATGTGCTCCGTACCATCGTCGTGTCCATGCTGATGAAAATGCACGCGGTCCCGCCATAGCCGCCATAACACTTGAGCGCCGAGTCCAACCAGCATAATACCGACGGCAGTTTCCAATGGGCGCGCGAGATGTTCGGGGATCGCATGACCCAGCAGGATTGCGGCGCCCGCGAAGACGAAGAGCGTCAGCGTATGACCGAGCCCCCACGTCAGGCCGTGTTTGACGATATCACGAACTTCGGTTCGGCGGGCCGCAATGCTGGAAACCGCCGCAATGTGATCAGCCTCCAATGCGTGCTGCACCCCAAGCAAAAAACCAAGCCCCAAAACTCCAAACATGCACTCTCCGATTTTATTTGATCAACAAAACCCTTGAGCCGAATGCGACCTCACGACTCTTGGCCACGCCTGCAATTGCCAGCGTTAGTAGGGCGATGTAGGGCAATTGCCCTCGCAAAAAGCCTCCCGCGCCGGGTCATCGCCAGCAGTCTGACTTAGCGGCAAATTGAACTCACTCACGGGCGATCCAATCGCAGTCTGCACTTGTGGAGCTGCCAATATCCAATATGCTTTGTCTCTGACACTTGTGCCAGCGTCGTTGACTGGCTTGCCGTTCATCAAGCCCGCGAACAAGCTGCCTTGACGCGCCAGCTTCTGGCGTCCCCCAAGACTGTCCTTGGCACTCACCAGCGCGTTACGGGGGCAGTTGGGCCCGGCGAGCAGGGTTTGAGGCAACTGGTACGATCAATGTCGACGATACGATAAGTTCCGGTCAGCTACTTCCCGCGATCTTTCGTTGACCAGAGTCAATTTCCTGCGCTCCAGACCGACCGAGGGGGGGTATAAGGGCGACGATCGGTATCGACAGGTATCCGCTATGCGATCCGCCGGAAGAATATCTAATTTCGAAAAGAGAACGCGAAGCAGCCCTTTCATCGAACATCTGCGCGCAAGAGGAAATGCAATGAAATTGAAGAAAATACTGTGCTTGACGGCGGTTGTTGGTGCGTTTTCTCTCCTTGCTTCTCACAATCGTGCACAAGCCATATCGCTAATCAATCCGAGCGCGATTGCCGAAGCGAAGATGACGACACAAGTTCAATGGCGGCACCGGCACCATCAGCTTCGTCGGCAAAGTAGACGGCATCCGCACCATGGCGGCGATCGCGACAAGCATAGTTGATGGTCTAGTCCCGGTCGACAGTTTGAAGCGTCATTTTCGTAAAATATCAGATGCTGTTTTCAATGATACGAAACATCGGGTGCATCGATTGAAAGGCGAAGAATCGGAGGAGCGCTATGTGCGATGCTTGCTTGGAGAGAGACCTAAGCCGCCGCACCTTATTGCTGGCGGGTGCGCGCTCGCAGCGGCGCCACTTTGTATGGCTCAAGCGCAACCTGTAGCAGCCGCCGATACACCGGACGCAGCATTGAAACTGCTGATCGAAGGCAATGAGCGCTACGTGTCGAACCAGCCGCGCGAACGTGACTTTTCCGCAGGACGTGCGAGCCGGACTCTCGGCCAGGCGCCGTTTGCAGCGATCCTGGGCTGCGCTGATTCCCGCATCTCGCCTGAACTGGCATTTGACCAAGGTCCAGGCGACCTGTTTGTGGTTCGAGTTGCCGGCAACTTCGTAACGACCGATGGTCTGGGCAGTTTGGAGTTCGGCGCCGCGGTGCTCGGCACCAAGCTGATCATGGTGCTCGGCCACAGCAGTTGCGGTGCTGTTAACGCTACCGTTACGGCGCTTCAAAAAGGTAACAAGCTGCCCGGCCACATCGCGGATCTTGTGCGAGCGATGAAGCCGGGTATCGAACCAGTTGTAAGGCAATCCAGCCCTGATTTGGAGCAACGCGCCGTTGTCGCCAATGTGCGCCACAACGTGGAGCGGCTGCAACAAGCGACTCCGATCCTGGCCGAAATGGTGGCCAAGAAAAAACTTCGCGTGGTGGGAGCGGTGTACGATCTGGGAACGGGGAAAGTAAGCCTTGCATAGGCGCGCTGTGCGTATCGCAGATTTCAAACATGCCCTTTCGGCCGATAAACCGGCTAGAACGAGGTGTCTTTAAGTTGACTCGATTTGGGATTCCCAGATCGGGCGGGTGCCGATTCAACAATACCCGCCGGAACGCCGGAACTGAACCCGATCGAGCAATAAGCCCACTATCTTATCCGCATCCGTCATGGAACGCACAACTTCCTGCTTCAACACGGTCAGTTATTCAGGCGAGATGGCCGTTGCCGCGGCGGGAATACCCTCCCCGATCCGGTCAGTCATATACGGAAAGAACGGGTTTTACGATGCGCGCAGCAGAGAATCGAGACTTGCAATCAGGACATCGCGTTCGCCGCGCGGCGCCAGAGTGCCAAGATTTTCGCCGGGGTGCAGACCACACTTCGATTGCTTCGCTGGAGACGATTTCCGTGTTCGGATGGACGACGCTCAAACCGACCTCCGCGCCTGATCATCGTGGCCGCCAGTGGCGACGCCCCCAGAATGGATGCCTGCCACCGTGGTGACGCCAATGGTGACGTCGCCAATAATTACGTCGCAACTGAATTTCAGTCGTCACATTCTCGTAAGAAGCCCAACTGGAATTTGGCTTGATTGGAGACAGGGCTTGGACGCTTGTGTGTGATGCGACCAGGACAATGAACGCGACAACCATTGGGAAGCCGGGCATTATCTTCAAGTTCATGTCCTCCGTGTTCAATATTGGCGCTGCTTATAATCTTTCGATTCTATCGAAAGGCTCATTCCCTGATTCCGCGATGCAAGCTTGATCACACGGGCCGCCATCGTCATGCGGGTACAAATAAAGTCCAGCGGCAGCCGCGACTTCAAATAGAGCCAGAAGCCAAATATCCGTCGGGTACGAGCCGCCAACTCCCGAGGCAGTGCCATGGCCGGCTTCGCAACCCGGCCCAGCTTCGCCGGCCACTCCGACGGTAGCGCCAAGACCAATCATGAACTAACATCTATCCTGGCCCACCAAATGGGGCCGGCCAGAAATTTTTCACGGACAACCAGATTTGAGAACACCAACCTTCAGCGGTCCTCGATAAATTCAGTTAAAGCGACTCCCGAGACGTCATGGTTTGCGTGTATCCTTATACATCTTTCCGTCCTTCATTATGATGAGAAAGTTTTTGCCTGGATTTGCCAGAAGATTGATGTCCTCGACGGGATTGCCGTCGACAAGCAGCAGATCAGCAAACGCTCCTTCTTCCACGACACCCAGTTTTCCGGGGTACGGATTGCGGGGGCCGGACAAGCCCAGCAGTTCGGCGTTGGTGGCCGTTGCCATCGTCAGGATTTCCGCGTTCGAGTACCAGCGGGCCAGATGAGTGAGCATCGTGCCCTGCCGCATTGCCGTCGCCTTGGAGAACAGCATATCCGAGCCAAAGGCAGTCTTGAGCTTGTATTTCTTCGCTAGATTGTAGGCGCTATCCGTTCCAGCGAAGACCTGAAGTGCTGCGACCCGGCTTGGGCCTGTCAGCGGCCCCGTATCCTCTTCCGAAAGGAAGGGTTGAATGCTGAGCCATGTACCCTTTTCGGCCATCATCCTGGCCGTCGTGTCATCCATCAAATGAGCGTGCTCGATGCACTTGACCCCTGCGGCGATCGCCCGCTGAATCGTCGGTGGCGAATAGGCGTGCACCGTGACGAAGGTATTCCAATCCGTGGCAACTTCAACCGCGCTGCGCACTTCGGCTTCAGTGAGCGTGGTGAGGTCGATGGGGCTGCGTGGTGTGGATACGCCGCCGCCGCCAACGACCTTGACCTGCGACGCGCCTTGCATGAGCTGCTCGCGCACACGCAGCCGAATCTCGTCCGGACCATCGACGATGGCGGCGGCGCCAGTTCGTTCCGTGAAGCTCAACGGGCCGCCGGGACTCCTCGGTATATCGGACAGCGGCCGCAAGTCCCCGTGCCCGCCAGTGCCCGTGATCATCGCACCCGACGGATAAATGCGCGGACCCGGTATAAGGCCTTCGTCGACCGCCTGCTTGAAGGCGAAGACGGGTCCGCCAAGATCCCGGACGGTGGTGAAGCCCCGCATCAGCGTGCGCTCGGCCTCCGCACTGGCGGCCAGATGGATGTAGCCCATATTGCCAGCCAACAGCGTCGAGATCGGCAACGCAGCAAAAAGGGTATGCCAGTGCGCGTCGATCAGGCCCGGCATCAGAACCCCACCGCCGCAATTGATCATCTGCGCCCCATCAGGCGCTGCCGGATTTCCTGTGACGATAGCTTTGATCCGATTGCCTTCGACGAGCAGACGAAGCCCTTCGCGCAAGGGGCCAGATTTTCCGTCGAACAGCCGAAAATTCGTGAACAGGATTGATCGCGGCGGCTGGACCGACGCCGATTGCGCGCTGACGCGTCTGGGCAGGCCCAACACTGCGGCAGAAACGCTCATTCCGGCGACGAAGCCGCGTCGTGAAAGATCCGCGCTGATCCGTCGCGTCAAAGCCTGGATTTCCGGCCGATGACAGAGGCAACCAGCATGACTGGCTATAGGAGTGTCGGTCAAAGATGTACATGAGAACATGAATCACCTCCAGGCTACCCTACAACTCCGGCTTGAGAGGATGCCGGTTTCGTTCCGCGCTCCTCACAAGTTGGCCGAGACTCACCGAAACGACATTGCGATCCTGCTGCGCTGCAGCGCAGCATCTTTCACAATGAACTCGTTTTTTTAATCCACGTTGCTATTGAAGCGCAAGACAAACCCGCTGCAACCCTGACCTGATTACTCAACGCATGGGCACAGTCTTTGTCATTGGCAATACCTTCACCCAATCGAGCGGGCGCGACTTTTCTGCGCCGCTGTCGGCGTCGACAAGACGAGCTTGAACGTTGGCTTGAACCGTTCCTGGCTTGCCTGGGTCACAAGGCCCGGCGGCGGATGCGTCCGCTGTATATCTCGGGACGGACCGGGTGACCGCAAGAGCGTGCAGTCGATGGCGGCGCGGCTGGCGCCGGGTGACTATGACCAGTTGCACCATTTCATCGCTGATGGCGTCTGGGATGCGGCGCAATTGGAGTCGGAATTGCTCGTTCAGGCCGATCGCCTTACAATCCCAATGTCACGAACTTTTGGATCAGGCCCTAGATCGTGATCAGGCCTTCGAAGCAGCGAGAGTAATTTTGTTTCATTCTGGTTTGCGGCACGACCATCGATGGCTGCAAGCCCAGCCCTTCCCAAGGACCCCCGTGACTCCAGCCACTTTTGCAACGCAGAACTTGCGCCCGCGAGACCAGCTTCAGGCGTGGCAAGAATGGTTTGCACCTGTATTTGACATCTCCCCGATGGAGCAGGCCGAAGATGGGTTCTCTGCGAAAAATATCGTTTGGAGCCTGGGGGATATCTCGATCAGCCGGGTATTGGCGCCCTCTGTTCACGTCAAGCGAGCGAAAGCCAATCTCGCAAAGGCGCCCATCGATCATTGGGTGCTCACTTACTGCAGGCAAGGCGCGACGAACGTTCAAACGCCAAAGGGTGAATTCGACGCGACAGAAGGCGTACCTTTCCTATGGTCGTTCGGCGAGCAGTTCGAAAGCAAACGGACCCGCCGGCCGCAAACGAAGCATCCAAACTTCCAATAGCAGGTGATGGCATATTTTTGAGACGCGCCGCATGGGCGTGGGATTCGGAGCCGATGAAGATTCTGCGTGCCGCCTTATGATCCGTTGAGGCGGTCGCCCGCCGATGCCGTCATCGCGGTGAAATCGGCGCAGCGTACCAGCTTCGCTGGAGCAGGGATTGTGCGTAGCATGCTGGAAGCGAGACGCGACCAGCAAAAGCGGGCGCCGCGAAGCGATGACAATGCGACTCCTCAAGGAAAGGATCGGTGATGAGAAGACATAAAGCGGAAGAAATCGTTGCGAAATTGAGGCATGTTGAAGGATTGGCAGCTAGCGGCAGGCGGATTTCTGAGTGTGTGCGGGAAATTGGCGTAACCGAGGTAACTTACTATCGGTGGCGAAATAGATACGGAGACCTTGAGAGCGATCTGGCCGAGCATTTGACCGAGTTGGAGGCCGAGATCGCCCGGCTGCGCCGGCTGGTGTCGGATCTGACATTGGACAAGCTCATCTTGGCGGAGGCGACGACGGGAGTTCTGAGCCCGGAGCTTCGTGCGGCCTACGTGCTTCATGCCAGGGCAGCGTTTGGCATCTCCGAAAGGCGTGCTTGCCGTGCGCTTGGGCAGCATCGATCGACACAGCGCAAGATACGGGCGCGCTTGTCGCTGGAAGCGCCACCGGCGACCCAAGGCCATTCGGCAGATGCAAGGTCGCTGTCGACGAGTCTGCCGATCGTCAGCCGACGCTGCGGGACAGTGCGATGCGTGGCGCTGGATTCCGCGCGAGGCGAGCGTACCGATACCGATCCAGGCTTCGTCAGGTCCACCGGTGCAACGAATTTGGTCGGTTAGCACAGGGGACCCCGACGCCCGATCTTGCGCTGAGTCTCGCAGCCGACCGTGCCGCGGACAAAAGAATGTCCGGCCGATGAAAAAGGATACGATCCATGTCGAATTACGATCGCAATGCAGCCATCCCCGACGCCCCCGCCGATCGTACGTCCGCGGTTGATGCGGGCCTGCGCGTCCACATGCTTCGGGTATATAACTACATGGCCATCGGCGTTGGTCTGACCGGCGTCGTCGCGATGCTGACCTATCAGTTCACCGGTCCTGAGCTGCTGCAGAGCCCGCTGGTGTGGGTGTTCATGCTGGCGCCGCTTGCGCTGGTGTTTTTTATAAGCGCCCGTATCAACAAGCTTTCGGCGGAAGCGGCGCGACTGCTTTTTTTCGTCTATGCGGCCTCGATGGGATTGTCGCTTTCGACAATCTTCCACGTCTACACCGGCGCCTCGATCACGCGCGTGTTCTTCATTTCAGCCGCGACCTTCGGGGCGCTCAGCATCTGGGGTTACACCACCCAGCGCGACCTGTCGGGATTCGGCACGTTCCTGTTGATGGGCGTGATCGGCATTGTGATTGCGAGTTTGGTCAACATCTTCTTGAGGTCGAGCGGGCTCGACTGGATGATTTCCATCATCGGCGTCGGCGTCTTCGCTGGACTCACCGCTTATGACACCCAGCGGATCAAGGGGATGTACGACCGCAGCGACGACGCCACTTCCGCGGGCCGTAAAGCCGTGACGGGCGCACTGTCGCTATACCTCAACTTCATCAACCTGTTCATGATGCTGCTGCGCCTGGCAGGTAACCGGCGCTAGACAGTCTTACAGTGCGGGACTGGCTCCGACAGCCGATGTTAAAGTTTCGTAAGCCAGAGCGTACCTAGCGTCGCCTGCGCTATCGGAGCGGCTGTCTCGTTCCTGCGTTACGACAGCAAGCATTTCGACCTGCCGGTCCTGTCTGGCGTGATTTTCCTGAGCGCTGCGATACCGTCATTTGAAGTCGACGCTTCGCTTGAAGAGCTCAAATCGATCAATCATCACCTGATGAACCTTCAAACCGGGATCGAGAAACTCCAGCCGCATTGATCGAGCCTTCGGCCTTGCTCGATAGGCTCCAGCTCGACTTACCTTTTGAACGGACCCCTTGGTTGAAGCCGTTCGACCGGTTTGTTTACTCGCTTGGCGGCCCAAGATACAATGCTCGTCGGCAAGTCATCTGCCCGCCTCCTTACAATTCGTCAGGAAAATCTCATGTCAGATCTTATTGCTATCGTTTATCCGTCCGAAGCGAAAGCCGAGGAGGTCCGTCAGCGGCTGTTCGATTTGAAGAAACAGTACCTTATCGAATTCAGCGATGCTGTGATCGCCGTCAAAACGGACGCTGGCCCGGTCAAGCTGAACCAGCTGGTGAATACGGCGGCCGCCGGCGCGGCCTCGGGCAGTTTCTGGGGACTTTTGATAGGAGTTCTTTTTCTGAATCCGTTGATCGGCGTTGCCTTGGGCGCGGCGTCCGGTGCGCTTGGCGGGGCGCTCACGGACTATGGTATCAACGATGCGTTCATGAAGGAGCTCGCGGCCAACCTTAAGCCCGGCGACGCGGCTCTGTTTGTGCTCATCCAAAACATGACCGCTGACAAGGTGCTTAAGGAAATCCAGGGTGCTGGTGGCACCGTGCTGAAGACATCCCTGGATGACACGAAGGAAAAAGTGTTGCGTGAAGCCCTCGCAAAAGCCACTGCGGCCGAAACGCCCCCGCCGACCGCAAGCGCCACCTGACGTCCGCCCGCGCGTCGCTGGCGTTGGGCGTATGATCTTGGAGCATGGCGGCAGGGTGTTGGTTTCCCCTTGATGCACGGGCTACCTCACGAGCTATTCGAGCGAAAGATTTGTTACGCCCAGTGCCAGGTTGATCCCGATCTGGCCTTCGACCGATAACGGCTGCAGGGAAATCGTGCGACGAGATCCGCCGACGAGGACCTTGGCCCCCAGACCGACCCCCAAAGCAACGTTTCCGCTTACACCCAGATAGCTACCTCTCAAGGTGCTTCGGCCGACGTCCGCGGTGGGCGCGAAGACGGCCCAGAATGACCGTCCCCCCCTGGTTATTCCAACATCGACGCCGATCCGCCTTATCTTGCCGGCATAAGCGTATTGACGTCGTGTTACGTCTGAGCGGAAGACACATTGTAAATCCCGCCGCGAGCCAAGCACCAGCCCCGCTCTTGGACCGGCAATGCAGGTCAGCCCACCCACGCGAACACGTTGTGTCTGCGCGAGCGCCGGCATCGCGGCAGAGATCATACACGCAGATAGCATTGCTGAACGGAACAGTTTCGACATTTGCTCCTCCATCGGCGAGCTCAAGCGCGACTCTGCTGCTGCAGTCCGGATGAAGCCGTAATTTCTGTCAGAGTAAGCAAGGGACTCACGCCGGCCACGATGGCTTTCATCCTGACGGATCGACATGTGCGCTATAGTGACAACTGGCCTCGCACAATTCCGGGTGCTGCTTTTCACGCAGCTCGGCTTCCGACTTGGGTCCAGGCTATGTGAAAGACGGCCCGCGGCAAACCGATGTCAGCGGCAATAACGGCTCGCTACCGGATGCGATCCGCCATGTTGCGAACGAACCCAGCAACGACCATGGCGCCAATAATAGGGGTTATGCCAATGCCGTCTGTGGCTTCCTGCGACTGCCCCGGCGACTGCGCCAATCGCTGCCCCCCGGCGACCACCGACGGCGCCTCCGATGAGCGCGCCGCCTACCGCGCCGCGTCCCGGTGAACTTTGCGCGAGCGCATCGGCCAAGGGAATTGTCGCGGCCAGCGCGAGGACAAACAACAACGATAGACTCCGATGCATCAGGCACTCCTCAAAACGTTCGAATTCTCACGATTGCGCGCCAAATTCCTCACAGGACGAAAAAGCGATTCGACAAAACGCGCTGCCGTCGCTCCACTCCTCGCGAAGCGCTCAACAATCAAGTTCGCACGGTTAACGTAACGGCGATGTCGTTTCAGTCAATGCAGCTCTCTGTCAGGTGGCCCACGATGGATGTTAGTTTGTGGCGGGTCGAAGCGTCGGCGCCGCCGTGACGGACGAAGCCGCGCCGAGTTTCAATTTGACGCAATTGTGCCAAGTCTCGCGACCATGTTGGTGCAGGATCAAGCGGAAGGCGGGGCGGCGGCGAGATCACGAAATGAAGTTCCGAAACCCGCGAACCTACTGGGGGTGATCATGAGTGAAGACAATTTGCGGGCAGAGACTGGCCCGGGCCATTCCGGCAACGCCAATTCCTGGCGCCGGCATCTACCCTACCTGCTCGTCTTGGCACTGGCGCTCGCCGGTGTGGCCTACTCGAATATGGCGCAAAAGCCTCTTGCCGGCTATTGGGAACTGCTGGCCCTGATATCCGGTGGAGTGTGTATTTTCACCGAATGGGACAAGATCGAAGGCAAACAGGCGCGGGTCCGGCTGGTTTGGACCCAGGCTGTCCACTGGATTGCTGTCCTCGTTGCCATGAACATCATGTTGCTGGCCGGTGTTCAGCAACTGCTGCCTGCGCCGGCCACCAGTCTGGTCCTTCTGATGTTGCTGGCGCTCGGCTCCTTTCTGGCCGGGCTCAATCTTGCTTCGCTCGAACTGTGTTTTCTCGGGCTGGTTCTGGCTCTCGCCGTTCCGGCGGTCTCGTGGGTTAAACAATCTATGCTCTTCGTAATTCTCGCCGGAGCCTTCGTGGTCGGCATTGGCATGACCTTTTGGTCAAGCCGGAAAGAAAGTTGATCGATCGGAGCGAGCCGTTCAGGTCTACATCTAGCCGCCGAACCGCAGGGGGTAAGTCAGGCAACTCCAGCCGCAGGATTGGCGCTGACCGGCTCTGCAATGGAAGGTGGCGGCAGCATCGCAGAGCGACTTGACTCAGTGGGAGATCGTCGGCAGGGATGCCCTAATTCGTTCCGAGAAATCGGCTCCGCCATCGGCTGCCAGCGCCGCCTCGTTAATCCGGGAGCGTCTCCGCAGTTCGTCGAACGGCAACGTCGTGTCGATCCGGCCCGAGTAATAGAGGTAGCCGTCGACGAGGCCGTTGAGGAGATGACGGATGTCAAATCCGCCGCTCCTTCCGGCGGCATTCGCATATCGCACGATGTTGATCGTGCAACTGTTGGTCAACAGGTTATAGAATTCGGGGTGATCGGCGAGTTGGTTGATCCGCCCAAGGTAGACCAGGAAAAGCCGGCGCGCATCGTCGGCCGAGGTATTGAGGCGATAGAGGTACACCGGCTCCCCTCGGTAGTTGGTGCGCACGCGTACCAGGTCGCGCTCGTCACCTACCACGTAGATCAACTCGAATTGTTTGAAGAGGGATGCGACAGGCGCAAAACCCTCGCCGACCTCCGGACGCGTCTCGATGGATATGCTCAGCGGTGGCGCATTGTCAAAAATGAAGCTCACGAATGTATGCCCGACCGGCCCTTCGGTAAAATAGGAAACGTAGAAATCGAGAGCGGTCAGGTGCGACAGCTGCAGCTCCCGCTCCTCGTAGCGCACCGTGAAATCGTTTCGAGTGCGGTAGTCGAAGTTGCGGACACCGGTCAGGTGCACGCGGTCGCCGTCGATCACAGCTCGCGGCATGACCGCGACCTCCGGACGCCAGTTGCGATCGTGCGAGGGACGGATGGAGATCCACCATGCGACTACACCGAGAAACAACACAAATGCCACCGCGGGCATGCGCCGCTGACGCGAAAACCAGAGCGCCCAGATCGCGAACGCCGCAAAGGCCGCCGCCAGCCCCAGCCGCACCTCACTCCACGGCAGATTTGAATAGTAGATGGCCAGGGTGGCCCATGTGACGGGCAGGGCCCGGCACAGAAACCCGATCACCGCGATCAGCCAGCCGAGCGATATGGACAGGAGTCTGCGAAGCGAACTCATCGGCCTCTTCCGCTGTTTCAACTGCCGAACGCATATTGGCGTCGCCGCTCGCGAGGGTGACAAGGCAAGATATAAATCATGTCACGATCTAAGGGACCGGGAACGTACACCGGCCAGACTTCACTTGTTAAGTACGTTCTGGTAAATTTCGTACTCCGCATGACTGCCTGAACTCTTTTCAGGCTTTGGTGCCGGCGTGGTGAGACTGCGGCAAGAACGTTCTCGCGGCGCAGTGATTTCTTGTTTGGGCAGTGCATCACGTTGCCACGTTCAGTGAACAGCCTTGCTGGCTGCCAACTTTTCCGGCAATTCAGGACCCTTGTCCCAGGACCCTTGTCCAAAGGCCCGTCATTAGATGACAATCAGCAGCATAGTCCGAGATCGACCCATACCGGTTCTATATGGTTTGATGATTGTCTCGCTCGCGGCATTGCTGCCGCTTCCGCAATTGTTGCAGGATCAGAACTATCATCAGTTCGCGGACCAACGCGAATTATTCGGCATACCGAACTTCTGGAACGTGGTCTCGAATCTGCCCTTCATCGCTGTCGGCGTAGCCGGCCTGTTGCGGTTTCATCGCGATGCAACAACCCTTGTGCTCTTCACGGGACTGTTTTTGACCGGCTTTGGCTCGTCCTACTACCACCTTAATCCGAACGATTCCACCTTGTTTTGGGATCGGTTGCCGATGACGCTCTGCTTCGCTGCAATCCTTGCCGCTGTCGTCGAGGAGCGCGTGGATGCGAGAGCCGGAACCATGTTATTGCGGCCGCTGCTGGCAATCGGCATTTTCAGTCTTCTGCTGTGGCGTTGGACCGACGATTTGCGGCTCTATGCCTGGGCGCAATTTTTTCCTTTTTTCGCATTGGTCCTGATTCTCCAACTGTTCCCGCCGAAATATACCGGTGCATCCTATTGGGTCACCGCTGCGGCCCTCTATGCGCTGGCCAAGCTGCTGGAATTCCTTGACGAGAAGATCTATTCGGTTGGCTCGATTGTGAGCGGACATACGCTCAAGCATCTCGCTGCCGCTGCCGCCGGTTTCGCAATCCTGAGACTTTTCCAGACTCGCCGACCAATCGACGGCGTCGTGTAAAACGACCAATTCCATCCTCGGGCGACACCGGACCGGATGCCTTGCATGCCAAAGGTGGGGGAAAGCGCGGTTCATGCGGCGGTACGCCGTCCCGTAACCCGTGGCCCCGCCAGATCTTGTTCACACGGGCGCGCTCCTTGAGAAGCGTGCTCAGCATCGTCTTCTCCGCAGAAGGCAGCATCCCTCGTTGCGCCCGGCATCTTCTTGACGGCTTGTAGCGGCCCTCCGCCTTGGCCTGCCCTTGAGCCCGCCGACGGCGGCGATCGTCACAGTCCTTGCTCGCGATCGCGGCGAGTATGTCGAGCAACATCCCGTTGAACCCTGTCACGAGCCCGGTCGCGCAACCAACAACAGTAGCGCCTCATCTGCGCTGGCACCGGGTAATGTATCGGAATCCACGCCAGCTTGATAACATCGCCGGCGACTGTCGGTTGGTGGGGACTGTAATGCTCGGGTTAAGCAAACGAGAAGCTCTGATCATCCTCGTGGTCATTCTCGCGGGTTCCGCTTTGGCGACTTGGGCGACCATGACCGTCATCGGCTACGTCACTGCAGGCAATCCCGACGATCCGTTGACGAAAGCGGGCGGCCTCAGCTCGGAGCAGAAGCGAGCCGTGGACTCCAAGTAGCGGCCGGCGAGATCGTCAGCGTTGCCGAGGTCAAGCGCCAGATAGCGCCACCAGCGTGGCGGCGGGCGGGCTGCATGCGCTTTCTTCCGACCCATGGGGGAAAATCGCCCCGCGGCGATACCGAGCTGTGCGGCGCGGTCCGCATGTCGATGCGCGCCGGAGTCGCCATGACTCAGTTAGGTAAATTCTTAGTTCCGGGCGTCAACGGGGTGCAGCGCAAAGCCGAACAAGTCCGCCCCCGACCTTGCCCACCTGACTACTTTCACGCGCATTGCCGATCGAGAACTCAAACAAATTGCAGCGGCTGACCGAATCATTCCTGCCATCGGCTGCCGCAATCACTGCGCTATTGGAGCGTTAGTCTCGCTACTCCCACCGCCAGATTCACACCAACATGGCCTTCAACCGATAGTGGCTGCAGGGAGATCGTCCGATTGGATCCACCGACCAGCACGTTGGCACCCAAGCCAACGCCGAACGAGGCATTGCCACTCGCACCGACGTAAGTTCCTCTCAGCGCGCCCCGACCGATATGCGAGGTCGGTGCAAAGACGCCCCAGAGCAGCCTGCCACCACCGGTGACGCCGACATCGAGGCCAATCCTGCCAATTCGGCCCGTATAATTATAGCGGTGTCCGCCTGCACTCGCCTGGAAAACGCAACGGATGTTTTGCCGCGAACCGACCAGCAGGCCCACCCTCGGGCCGGTGTTGCAAGTCAGCGCGCCGACTCGCGCGGGTTGCGTCTGCGCGAACGTGGGTGCTGTGAAAGCGATCATGCAAACAGATAGAAGCGCCGAAAAGCAGGCTTTCGACATATGTCCCTCCGACAGTTAAGAACTCGATCGACCCCTTAAATCGCGCGCGGCGTACTCGCCACCAGTCACGCACGCCTTCGTGCATCCCCTTCAGAACCGAGGTGATGCCGAAGTAGACGATCAGATTTTGCCGGCAAAGAACTACAATTGCAATGATCAATCGGGATTGCGATCTAAAAGCCGGCCTCCGAAGTGGTCCGGACAGGATGTTAGTCCTATGGCTGAAGGGTCGCGTGATTAAGGCAAGACCTTGCAACATACAGAGCCTTGCGGCCTTGATTTCTTCGATGAGCGTTAGATCGCCGGTCGTCCGAGCCACTAACATTCACTCGATCGACTCACTAGAACTATTCTGCTCGCGCGTTTTACGGGCTGATTTGGCTATCTCGGCTTCACGCGCAACGGCTGGCAGGAAACGCTGGGCGACAAAACAATCTGTCCCCGCCGCAGACCCAACGTTGCAATCTCGGCTGGTTTGAGCCGCCTATACGCGAAAACGACGTCGGTCGGATCGATCTCTTTGTTCAAGCGCCTGGAGGCCTACGCCCTGAGCGCCGAGCGATTGCATGACGACAACACTACGGTCGCCGTGCTGGCCAAGGGTAAGACCGATCCAATGCCCAAATTGGGCCAGAAGCGCACGCCAAGTGATGTTGTGAACCACGAAATAGTGCAGGGCTTCGAGAAATCTCCAATCATCTTGTCCCTTGTCGCCTCTTCGTGAGCGCGACGCCTGAAACACCTGCAACACAATGTAAGTTGCTACGCACTGGGCATCGCAAGCGGGGAAACGAGCGGCCTACTCGGTCGAGTAAGCCGCCGTACAAGGTCAAGTAGCGAGCATCCTCCCAACTAAGATCGTGGCCAGAGATACCTTCAGAACATCACTTACCTACAAATAAGCAACATGCTACGTTATCATGGTCAGGTAGGCTCCGCATCATCCGCGAGCGAAGAATCTCCGGAGGCTTGAGATAACCCAATGTCACAACAGTGATCGTCCGGCGAAATCTTCTTCACCTCGATGTGGGAAGGAAGCCAGAAATGGTGTCATCGTTTGCAATCCTTAAATAAAAGGTTGGGTCATGGGACTTGTTGGAATCCTGTTTTCACTAGCGCTTTTGATGTGGCTGGCCTACCGGGGCTGGAGTGTACTTCTGCTATCACCGATGGCTGCGCTCATGGCCGCCTTGATCGCGGGCGAGCCTCTTCTGGCAAACTGGACTCAGACGTTTATGACGGGCGCAGCTCGCTTCGTTGCGCAATGGTTCCCAATGTTCTTGCTCGGTGGTATTTTTGGGAAGCTGATGGACGACAGCGGCTCGATTACCTTGATTGCGCGGTTCTTGACGGAGCGGTTGGGAGTTCGCCGAACGATGCTTTCGGTCGTGCTTGCTTCCGCCGTGGTGACCTACGGCGGCGTAAGCGTGTTTGTGGCTTTCTTTGTCCTGGTCCCGATGACGCGTGTGATGTTCAAGGCCGCGAACATACCAAGCAGGTTGATACCGGCAGCAATTGGTCTCGGAGCATTCACTTTCACGATGTCCGCGCTTCCCGGAACGCCGTCAACCAACAACGCGATTCCGATGCCCTACTTCGGAACTACGACCTTCGCGGCTCCCGGCCTGGGCATCATTGCGTCGCTCATTACCTTGGCTTTCGGGATGTGGTGGCTTGGGCGCGCGGAAGCCGCCGCACGCAAGGCGGGTGAGACGTATATCGATGACTCCGGTCCGATTGTTATCAACGAGAAAGTCCGCGAACAGGCCACAGCGTCGGGAGACTTCGATCCGGCAGAATTGGATCACGGCAAACGCAGTGCCAGCAATCCGCCCTTCATTCTTGCCGTTTTGCCGCTTATTGTCGTCATCGTCGTAAACTTCATGATGGCGCTGGTCATTCTCCCGCGCATCGATTTCTCGGTTCTTGCGACTGAACGTTGGGGAATAGATGTCGGTGGAATGATTGGGGTGTGGTCGGTTCTCATTGCGCTCGGCGCTGCAATTCTGACGGTCATCGCCGTGAACTACCAGCGGCTCGCCACACTGCGCGAAAGCTTGGACGCGGGCGCGAATTCCTCGGTCTTGCCAATAATGACAGTGGCCAGTCTTGTAGGATTCGGCGCCGTAGTAGCCGCAACGCCCGCATTCACAGTGGTTCGTGACGCAGTCTTGCAGATTCCGGGAGGTCCGTTGGCGTCGCTCGTCGTTGCCATGAACGTATTGGCCGGACTCACAGGCACGGCGTCGGGCGGAATGGCAATCGCGCTGAATGCATTGGGTAGCGAGTACATGCGTCTCGCAGTCGAGCATGGTATCGACCCCGCGCTGATGCACCGTCTGACGACGATCAGCGCGGGCACACTCGACGCACTGCCTCACAACGGCACCGTCCTCCTCCTGCTTCAAATCAGCAAGCAAACTCATGCTGAAAGCTACTTCGACATGGTGATGACCGTGATCGTCGGCGTAATCATATCGCTTGCCGCGGTCTTCGTGTTGGGCTCGGTATTTGGTTCGTTCTAACGCAGTCTGGGCGTCATGACTTGCTCCACTTCCAGTTTTCCCCTACACTACCGTTCGATAGTAAATCGGCGCTGGAGGATAAGGCAATGCAGCTAACGCCGAGAGAATTCGACAAACTGCTCATCCACATGATGGCCGACGTTGCCCTGAAGCGCAAGGCGAAGGGCCTCAAGCTCAATTATCCGGAAGCCGTCGCCGTCATATCCGCTGTCGCTCTGGATGGAGCCCGCGCCGGAAAAACAATCGAAGAGGTGGTCAAGGATGCGAGCGTCGCGCTGACCAAGGCGGATGTCATGGACGGCGTTGCCGACATCATCCCAATGGTGCAGATCGAAGCAGTGTTCACGGACGGTAGCCGCCTCGTGACGGTGCATACGCCAATTCAGTGAAGCATCTTAGCTGGAGACTGGTATGGTTGGACCGAAAATAGGGCCCGCGGTTGACGCTAATGTCGATCCGGCAACAGCCGTCGTGGCGGTGGGCGGCTACGTGTGCAGTTCAGCGCCGATCACCTTTGACGCCGATCGGCCGGTAACAACGCTCACGGTACGCAATACCGGCGATCGACCGATACAAGTGGGATCGCACTTTCATTTTTTTGAGGTCAATCCCGCGCTGGAATTCGATCGCCCTGCGGCGTATGGGACGCATCTTAACATCCCTTCATCGACAGCGACGCGGTTCGAGCCCGGAGATGAGCGTGAGGTCCTGTTGGTTCCCTATGGCGGCAAGCGCGCCGTCTACGGGTTCAACAATCTCGTCGACGGTCCCACAGCGGGCAAGGACGCAGATGCACTCAAGTCCAAGGCCGTAGCGCTGGCAGCGCAGCGAGGCTTCCGGTCGTCGTCGCGAAAGGCGTGAGCCCGTTCGCCGAACGAGAGATATTCGCCGTTTGAACGGGGGTTTTCATGCCTACGATTTCTCGGAAAGAGTATGTTGGCCTATTCGGCCCCACGGTCGGCGATCGCATCCGCTTGGGCGATACCGGACTATTCGTCGAGATAGAGCACGATCTGCGAGGCGGCGCTGGCGATGAGATCGTCTTCGGCGGTGGCAAGAGCATGCGCGAAGGCATGGGCATGGACAACCAGGTGACGCGGGATGGCGGAGCGCCCGACCTCGTCATCACCAATGTGACGATTATTGACGCGGTGCTGGGTGTGGTCAAAGCAGACGTCGGCGTCAAGGATGGCCGCATCTGCGCGATCGGCAAGTCGGGCAACGCAAATACGATGAACCACATCACGCCCGGCCTGGAAGTCGGCCTGGCTACAGACACCATCTCGGGCGCGCATCTGATCCTGACGGCAGCAGGAGTAGACACGCACATCCATTTCATTTCCCCGCAGCAGGCGCAGGCGGCGCTTTCCAACGGTACCACCACCCTGATCGGCGGCGGGACGGGTCCTTCGGACGGATCCAGTGCGACCACAGTTACGCCCGGCCCCGGAAACATCGGGATGATGTTGCGCGCCTTCGAAGGTTGGCCTGTCAACATCGGTATTCTCGGCAAGGGGCATGGACATGGCAAGGCAGCTCTCGTCGAGCAGATCGAGGCCGGTGCCGTCGGCGTGAAGTGCCACGAGGATTGGGGTACCAGTCCGGCGGTGCTGCGCTCTGCGCTCACCGTCGCGGACGAGATGGACATACAAGTATGTATCCACACCGACACGCTGAACGAATCAGGTTTCGTTGACGACTCGATCGAGGCATTCGAAGGCCGAACGGTACACTCGTTCCATACCGAGGGGTCGGGCGGCGGCCACGCACCGGACATCATGAAGATTGCCGGCCTGCCTAACGTTTTGCCCTCTTCAACCAATCCCACGCTTCCCTACGGCATCAACGCGCAGGCGGAGCTCTACGACATGATCATGGTGTGCCACCACCTCAGTCCAGATATCCCGTCCGATGTGGCATTCACCGAGAGCCGCATCCGCGCCGAGACGATCGCCGCCGAAAATGTCCTTCAGGATCTCGGTGTAATCTCCATGTTCTCGAGCGATTCGCAGGCGATGGGGCGCATCGGCGAGTGCTGGTTACGCTGCATCCAGACCGCCGATGCGATGAAGACCGGACGTGGAAAATTACCCGAAGACGCGCCGGGCAACGATAATTTCCGCGTTTTGCGCTACGTGGCGAAAATCACGATCAACCCGGCGATCACACATGGCATCGCCGACGTGCTCGGCTCCGTCGAGGTCGGCAAGATTGCGGACCTCGTATTGTGGGAGCCAGCATTTTTCGGCGCCAAACCAAAGATTGTTATCAAGAACGGCATGATCAGTTGGGCGGTAATGGGCGACCCCAACGCGTCGTTGCCCACACCGCAGCCCACATACTATCGGCCGATGTTCGCCGCCTATGGCGATGCTCTGCCGGCCACATGTATCACCTTCGTCTCGGGAGCCGCTCATGCTGCCGGAATCAAACAGCGCCTCGGGCTGAGACGGCAGGTGATGCCCGTCCACAATATCCGCAAGATCGGCAAGAAAGACATGATTCGAAATTCCGGGCTGCCGAAGATCGAAGTGAGCCCGGAGACATTTGCCGTCACCGTCGACGGCATGCACGCGACCGTGCCACCATTGAAGACGATCTCGCTTAATCAGAAGTATTTTTTCAGTTGAGGAGCGCGCAGTGATCGTCATTGAAGTCGTTTTGGGCAATGTCAGAGATCCCGAATGGAGCCAGCGGCTTACTACTGCCAAGATAGACTTCCTGGAGGTCGATCAGTGGCAGGCGCAAAAAAGCCGCTTCCGGAGAACGACCGTGAACGATATCGAGCTTGCGATTTCGCTCGATCGCGGCACCCATATCCACGACGGCGACGTGTTGCATTGGGACGGTCAGTCGGCCACGGCTATCGTTGCACGAATCGACTTGCGCGACGTATTGATAGTGCACCTGAATGAACTTGCGCGCGGACCGTCTGAAACGGCGATGCGGACCTGCATCGAGCTGGGACATGCGATGGGCAACCAGCACTGGCCTGCTCTAGTCAAGGACAACGCGGTGTATGTGCCGCTGGTCGTCGACCGCAAGGTAATGGAGTCCGTAATGCGCACGCATCACTTCGAGGGAATTCGCTTTGAATTCGTCTCGGGCCGGGAGGTCATTCCTTACCTGGCGCCTCACGAAACGCGACGGCTTTTCGGGGGAGCTGAAGGTCCGGTGCATTCGCATACTCACGAGCTTTATGCCGCCGTCGAAAGCGAAACGGGGCGTGTGTATGGACGCCCACCCGTGCGCGTTCACACGCATTCCGGGTCCGAGGCTCATTCGCATCAATTGCCCAAGGACTCCGCCTAGTGAATTCCCGTGCATAGTGACGACAGAGCAGTCGCGAACGGAACGTTTCTTGCGCGCCTGCTTCAATTTGGCGACTCGACCTTTCCTATCGGGAGTTTTTCGTTTTCCTGCGGCTTGGAGTCCGCCATCCAAAAGGGCGTCGTTTCCGATGCGCCCACTCTCCGCGCGTTCGCGCTCACCGCCGTGGAACAGACAGCGCGCGGCGACGGCATCGCGCTCATCGCCGCGCATCGCGCGGCAATGGCCGGCGACGTCGACGCACTCATCCGAATCGACAAGCAAGTGGAAGCCCGCAAACTCTCCGAAGAGATGCGAACCATGACGGTACGCATGGGCAAGAAATTCATGGAAATGAGCGCGCTGATGATCGGTGCGCCACTACTTCTCAAGTGGCGTGACTGCATCGAATCGTCTGTCACTCCTGGATGCTATCCGGTGACGCTGGCGGTCAATTTTGCGGGACAAGATATGTCCTCGCTCGGAGCGTTCGTCGTGCATCAATACGGTGTGGCGGCCACCATCCTGGGCGCTGGCTTGCGGCTGATGAGGATCAGCCACATCGATACGCAAAATATACTCTATGAGCTGAACGGGCGCACTGCTTCCGCTTACGAGGACGCAGCGGCCGCTTGCTTGTCGGACATGTCGGGCTACGCGCCGTTGACAGATATCCTGGCTGCGGTTCACACTAAATCGCACGTACGCCTGTTCATGAACTAGGCGTGGATTTGGAGCATGCAATGTCGAAGAAGAAAGTTACTCGCATCGGTATCGGCGGTCCAGTGGGCTCGGGCAAGACCGCGATCGTGGAGGCCATTACTCCACGATTGCTCGATCTCGGAATCAAGGTTCTCATCATCACCAACGACGTGGTGACGACCGAGGACGCCAAGCACGTGCAGCGGACCCTCAAGGGAATTCTGCTCGAGGAACGCATCATCGGGGTGGAGACTGGCGCATGCCCTCATACGGCAGTGCGCGAAGATCCGAGCATGAACCTCGCAGCAGTCGAGGACATGGAGCGACGCTTTCCGGACGGCGATGTCGTACTGATCGAAAGTGGCGGCGACAATCTAACACTCACCTTTTCGCCTGCGCTGGTCGATTATTTCATCTATGTGATCGATGTTGCCGCCGGTGACAAAATCCCTCGCAAGAATGGACCTGGAATCACCCACTCGGACATTCTCGTCATCAACAAGACCGACCTGGCGCTTCACGTCGGCGCAAGCCTCGAGGTGATGAAGCAGGACTCGCGGATGATGCGTGGCAGCAAGCCGTTCCTGTTCACCAACTGCAAGACCGGCGAAGGCATCCCGGCGTTGGTCGAGTTGATCGAAAAAGAATTTCTGTTCGACTTGAAGCCGCAAGCCCGGAGATCGGCATGATGCCTGCGGTCCCCGCTCCATGGGCCGCAGCCGAGGCACTCGGCGCAGCGGCTCGAGAACTGGCGGGATTTCAGGACGAACCGCTGCAGATGAAGAGCGGGACGATTGGCAAGACCGGCTTCCTGCGTCTTGGTTTCGAACGCCGCGGTAACGAAACGATCCTGGCCAACCTTGAGCGCCGCTCGCCCTATATGGCGCAGCGCGCACTTTACTGCGACCAGGAAATGCCGGATTTGGCTCACGTGTTCATGATTACTACCACGGGCTGCCTGTTGCAGGGGGACCGCCTCGCTCTTGAGGTGACACTCGGTTCCGGTGCGCAAGCGCACGTAACCACGCAGTCGGCGACCAAGATCCACGCGATGGATGCCAACTACGCAGCGCAAACGCAGACCATCACGCTCGCCGACAATGCATATCTCGAGTTTCTACCCGATCCCGTAATCCCGCATCGGAATGCGCGATTTATCAGTGAGACGCGGATTTTCGTCGCTCCCACGGCGACGATCCTCTTTTCGGAAATCATCCAACCGGGCCGGAAGCATCATCATTCGGGCGAATGCTTCGGCGCAACAGTGATGTCCATATCGACTGCCGCCATGAGCCCTGATGGCCGTCCTTTATTCGCCGAGAAACTGGTGATCGAGCCGCCACGATATCCAATGCGGCAGACAGGTGTGATGGACTCGTTCGATGTCTTCGGCAATGTGATACTGTGTACCCCAAAAGACAAAGCTGATCGCATCTACGAGCGTTTGGAGGCCGATGTGGACCTCGCGCGTGGCTTGGCGTTTGGCGCTAGCCGACTGCCCAACGATGCCGGCCTGATCTATAAGGTATTGGGCCGCGAAACCATGCAGGTGAAGGCCAAAGTGCGGGAGTTTTGGGGAGTGGCGCGCAAGGAAGTTACTGGCGCCGACCTGCCTCCGCCGTTCCTCTGGCGCTAGTAGACAAGCCGCCATCTAGTCACGGAATCAACGCGTTCGCGGAGGCCACAATGGAGAAACGGCTGGCAAGATGGGAGCGCTTGTGCGCTTCGTACAAAGTCCTGTGCTTTACGGACATCAATCTGCGCGGCGTTGCGCAGGTAATGTTTCAGAACAACCCGTTGACTGGGGCACTCTTTCTCGTGGCCATCGGCTGGGGATCATACGCAGCCGGCGCGCCCCGTGTAGCGATTGCCGGCTTGCTCGCGGTTGTCATAGCGACCCTGACGGCGCAATGGCTTCGCGTCGATGGAGTGGCGCTCCGTTCCGGGCTCTATGGTTACAACGGCATCCTCGTAGGATTGGCGCTGGCAACTTTTCTCGCTCCCAGTGCCCTGCTTTGGGTGTACGTGGTGCTGGGTGCCGCTGTCTCTGTTGTCGCCATGCTTGGCGTCACCAACGTCGTAAAGCCGTGGGGGTCGGCGCTGACATTCCCGTTCGTGCTGATAACCTGGCTCCTGCTGCTAGCCACGTACGGGTTCTCGGGCCTCACGGGGACAGCGCTGCCTTCCGGCGGCAATGTTGTCACCGCATTCCAACCCTATGATGCAAGCCCGCTCAAAGTCGTCGATCTTGCGCGGGGGGTGCTACAGAGCATCTCCCAAGTATTCCTGAAGGAGAGTGGCGTGGCCGCGCTGCTTCTGCTGGTGGGGCTAGCCGTGAACTCTCTCGCTGCTGCCGCATTCGCTCTGGCAGGTGCGATATTGGCCGTCCTTACGGCACATCTTTTCGGCGCCGAGAGCGAACTGGTCACCGGTGGTCTTCTCGGCTTCAGCCCGGTCTTGACGGCGATCGCACTTGGTACCGTGTTCTATCGGCCAAGTTTGCGCGTCGTGGCGTACGCTGCGCTGGGCACCGTGTTCACGGTCGTTGCGCAAGCGGCGCTTAACGCTGCGTTGATGCCAATCGCGATTCCAGCTCTTACAGCGCCTTTCGTGCTCGTATCGTGGATGTTCCTCCTTCCGAATCAATGTTTCGAGATTCCGACCTCCGACGCCACGAAGCCCGGCGCGACTTGACCTGATAAAGACAATGCCACGCGGCCCGCTGTTTGTGGACCACTGGCAGACTGTTGGCCGTCTCG
>Ga0208356_1000018_pt1 | contig 76509 bp, 71 predicted proteins | sample NGESurshal072012_4_FD_184467 | JGI IMG/M metagenome (GOLD analysis project Ga0208356, IMG submission 184467) | Arctic peat soil microbial communities from Barrow, Alaska - NGEE Surface sample 53-1 shallow-072012 (SPAdes) | ecosystem: Environmental > Terrestrial > Soil > Wetlands > Peat ... | reverse complement strand
ATCGCCCGCCGCGCCGTCACCGACCGCCGCGGCCGGCCCTCGCTTCGCTGAGCGTCGCGATCTCTCTCAGAATGCTCTGCTAGATGCGTTGGGGGGGCCAGGGCTAGGGGTTCAGATACTTCTCCGCCGGTCTGGTACCGATGTATTGCTTGTTGAGAGCCGGCTTGAGACGAAGATGCAAGGTAGAGCGACCTTCGCCTAGCTCGCTCGCTGGCAGGTAATAGCAACATGAGGACGTCCGGTCATAGACGGCGAGCAGGTCGATCGTTTTGGCCGTGTAGCGCTTGGTTTTTCGGACCTTGCCATTGGTTAGTGAGTGAGATGAGCACCGGACTGGGACCACCACGCCGTTTGACTCCGCATACTTCACCTGGACCCGTTCGAGCCGGTCATCTCTGATCAGCACCAGGTCGAAGTCGCAGTCCTCGCCGAAGGGGATTGCAATTTTGAAGCCGCGGCGACGCAGGTCCGCCGCGACCATCAGCTCGGCCAGATCACCTTTTCCCTTCAGATTCAGGGGCGCCTCTTCGACACGGTCCGCCATTCGGCGGACCGTAAAGAGAGAGATGTCACGACTCAAGACGTGTTCGTGACAAAAGTGCGCCAACTTGGTGTCAGCGCGACTACTGCGATTCGGCGGCCCTAGCCGGCCAGACCGATCATCAACTGCGAGTGGTCGCTCGGGTCGACCTTGACCGGGACCTGGGCGCCGGGCTGGAGCTGGCCGATGATGGCGGGGGAGACGACCTGGGTGTGGGTGACGCTCGAGGAGCTGCCGGCGACGTCGAGGGTCATCTGGAACTGGAGCTCGGGCTGCATGTTGATGGTGCGGCCGGTGGCGGCCATCTGCACGATCGTGGCGGTGCCGTCGACGCCTTCGTTGGCGAGCTTCTCGGCCAGCGCCTGGTTGCCCTGGACTTCCTGCACGGCCTGGTTCGCCTGGGCGAGGCCGTCTTTCATCATCTTCAGGCTGCCGCCGCGTTCCTTCTTCATTTCCTTGCCGGTCTTGCTCAGGTCCCTCATGTCCTTGAACATGCCCATGTCATGCGCTCCTCTGTTGGCGGGCCGCTTGCCGGCCCAGCTGACTGGTTGACGCGAACCTATCGCGCTGGGGCAGCGCCCCGGTATAGATTCGACGGGTGTTCTTTGGGGGTTTAATCATGGTCATGGTCGCCCTCGGGGGTGTTGTTCTCGCCGTCGTCGCGCCGGAGGCGGCGGTCGGTGGGATCGGTATGGCGGTCGGGTGCGGTGCCGGCGGCGCCCTGCTGATCTACCTCGACGCGCCGCGCCGGCGCCCGAAGCCGCCGGCCGGCACGGTTCGCGCCAAGGCGACGATCCTCGACGCCAAGGGCACCCCCGGCTCGGTCGCCGGCTACCAGATGGTCGAGCTGACGCTCGAGGTCCAGCCCAAGGACGGCATGCCGTTCCAGGTCAAGCGCAAGTTCTCCAGCGGCCGCGTCGGTCGCATCGAGCAGGGCCGCCGCATCGACGTCGCCTACGACCCGGTCGACCCGCAGAAGGTCGAGCTGGCCTGAGGCCCGCTCGCCCCGTCGCGTCCAGCGCTTCGGAGCGCCGAAGGGAACGATGGAGTTAGGCGATCAGCTCGCCGACCCGCTTGCCCTCGGGCAGGTTCTGGTCCGCGTGGTAGCTGCTGCGGACCAGGGGGCCGGCGGCGACCGACTCGAATCCCAGCTCGTAGGCGGCCTTCTCCAGCGCCGCGAACTCGTCCGGGTGCCAGTAGCGGGTGACCGGCAGGTGGTTCTCGGTCGGGCGCAGGTACTGGCCGACGGTCAGCACCTGGACGCGGTGCTCGCGCAGCAGGCCGAAGGTCTCCACCATCTCCTCGAAGCTCTCGCCGAGCCCGACCATCAGCCCCGACTTGGTGACCACGTCCGGCCCGCCCATCTCCTTCGCCATCCGCAGCACCCGGGCCGAGCGCAGGAACTGCGAGCCGCGGCGCGCCACCGGGTACAGGCGCGGCACGGTCTCGACGTTGTGGTTGAAGACGTCGGGCTTCTCGTGGACGACCTTGGCCAGCGGCATCTCCTGGCCGCGGAAGTCGGGGGTGAGGATCTCCACCTTGCAGCCGGGCGCCAACATGCGGATCGAGCGGATCACGCCGACAAAGGCACTGGCTCCGTAGTCGGGCAGGTCGTCGCGGTCGACCGAGGTGACGACGGCGTGGCGCAGCCCCATCGCCTTCACCTGGTTGGCGACGCGCAGCGGCTCCAGCGGGTCGTTCCAGGTCGGCTTGCCGGTCTGCACGTTGCAGAAGCCGCAGCGGCGGGTGCAGACGTCGCCGAGGATCATGAAGGTCGCGGTGCCGCGCTCCCAGCACTCGCCGACGTTGGGGCAGTTGGCCTCCTCGCAGACCGTGTGCAGGTTGTCGGAGCCGATCGTCGCCTTCAGGCGCCGGTAGTTGGGACCGCCCGGAGCCGGCACTTTCAGCCACGGCGGCTTGCGGGCGCGCTTGAAGGGGACGGTGCCGTCGGCCGCGGTCGCGGTGCCGCCCGGATTGGAGCGGGAACGGGTGACGTGGATGCGCTCAGCCGCAACTCGCCCGCCCGGCGCCTCTGTCTGCTCGATCGTCTCGCTCATCGGTGCAGACCGAGCGTAGCGGGCGGCAGGTCCAGGCCCAGATCGGCCGGCTCGGTGGCGACGGGAGAGCACTCGAAGACCGCGCCGAAGCGTGCCGCGACTGTGTCGGCAAACGCCCCCAGGTCCTGCTCCGCGCCGAGCTCCCGCGAGAGCGAGGTCATCGCCACCCCCTCGATCCCGCACGGCACGATCCACTCGAACGGCTGCAGGTCGTTGCTGACGTTGACGGCGAGCCCATGTGTGGTGACCCCCCGGCTCACATGCACCCCGATCGAGCCGATCTTGCGCTCGCCGACCCAGACGCCGGTGAGGCCGTCGATGACCCCTGCCTCGACCCCATGCTCCCCCAGCGCGCCGATCATCACCCGCTCCAGCCGCCGCACGTACTCGTGGACGTCGTCGCCGTAGGGGCGCAGGGAGACGATCGGGTAGGCGACCAGCTGGCCGGGGCCGTGGTAGGTGACCCGCCCGCCGCGGTCGGTGTCGCGCACTTCGACCCCCTGCATCTCGTACCACTGGGCGCCCATCGGCAGCTCCTCCGCCGTCGAGCGGCGGCCGCGCGTGTAGACGGGCGGGTGCTCGAGCAGCAGCAGGACGTCGGGGATCTCGCCGCGCTGGCGCTCGCCCTCCAGGCGTCGCTGCGCCTCGCGCGCCTCCTCATAGGGCACGATTGCGCAGCGGACAACCAGGATCTCGTCGCTCACTCTTGAAATCGTTGCAGGACGCGCCCGTATCCTTGAGTCCCCCCTGATGGTCCAGTCCAAGCCACTCCGACCCGAATGGCTCCCGGCCGTTGCGCTCAGCGCCGCGCTGGCGTCGCTGATGCTGCTCTGGAGCCCGCCGGTCGGCGACCTCGCCGCCCAGGTCTTCCGCACCGAGCTCTTCCAGCAGGCCGGCCTGGCGATCTGGAACGGCAGCTGGTACGGCGGCCACTACACCCTCACCTACAGCGTCCTCTTCCCGCCGCTGGCGGCGCTGCTCGGCCCCCAGGTCGTGGGAGGGCTGGCCGTCGTCTCCTCCTCCTACCTCTTCGACCGCCTCGTCCGCGACCGCTGGGGGGTCGAGGCGCGCTGGGCGACCCTCTGGTTCGCCGCTGGCGTGGTGACGCTGCTCGCCGACGGCCAGCTCACCTTCGCGCTCGGGGTCGCCTTCGGCCTCGCCTCGCTGCGCTGCCTGCAGACCGACCGCGGCAAGCTCGCCGTCCTCGCCGCCACCGGCTGCGCGCTGGCCAGCCCTGTCGCCGCGGTCTTCCTCGCCGGCGTCGCGCTGGCGGGAGCGCTGGAGCGGGGGAGGCGGGTGCCGCGAGCGGCCCTCGCGGTCGGCGCCCTCGCCCTCGCCCTCACCGTCATCCCCAACCTCGCCTTCCCCGAGCCCGGCCAGTTCCCCTTCGCCTTCTCCTCCTTCATCGCGATCCCACTCTGGTGCGCCGGTGCGCTCTACATCACCCGCGGCCTGCCCGAGGAGCGCCAGCTGCGCCGCGTGCTGCTCGCCTACCTGCTCGTCTCGACGCTGATCTGGCTGGTGCCGAACTCGCTCGGCGGCAACGCGGTCCGGCTCGGCGCCCTCTTCGGCGGCCCGGTGCTGGCCGCCGTGGTGCTGGCGCGGCGACCGCGCATCTCCGTCTCGCCCTGGCTGCTGGGCCTGATCATGGTCGCCGGCCTCTACTGGCAGCTGAACGCCAGCGTCACCCAGATCGCCCGCAGCGTCGGCGATCCATCGACCGCCCCCGCCTACTTCCAGCCCCCGGCCAGGTGGCTGAGCGCCCACGGCGGCCAGGGCCTGCGGATCGAGGTGCCGCCGACCGCGAACCACTGGGAGTCCGCCTACCTGGCGCCGAAGTTCGAGCTGGCAAGAGGATGGCTGCGCCAGCTCGACACCACCCGCGACGACGTCTTCTACGACGAAGGCGAGCTGACCGATGCCACCTACAGCGCCTGGCTGCGCAGCAACGCGATCTCCTACGTCGCCCTCCCCGACGCCCCACTCGACTACTCCTCGGTGACCGAGCGCCGGCTGATCCTCAGCGGTCCCTCCTTCCTGACCCTGCGCGCCACCCCGCCGCACTGGCGGATCTACCAGGTGCGCGACCCCAAGCCGCTGGTGGCGCCGCTGGGAGCCGGTCGGGCGCAGACGCTCTCGGTCGGCCGCCAGGGCTTCGCCCTGAACGTCACCACCCCCGGCGAGTTCCTCGTCCGCGTCAACTTCACCCCCTACTGGTCGATCTCCCGCGGCGCCGGCTGCATCCTCCGCCGCGGCGACTGGACCGTCGCCCGCGCCTCGCACCCCGGGGTCTTCCGCGTCGACGCCGACTTCTCGCTCGGCCGCGCCTGGAACGCAGTGACCGGCGCCCGCAAGACCTGCTGACGGCAGGTCGATGGGCCGATAAGTTGAGCCCCAGTCGACTTATCGGCCCGTCGGCCGGGGGGTTAGAGCGCTAGGGACAGCGGCTCTTCGAGCAGCGTCCGCACCCGCGCGAGGAACTCGGCGGCGGGAGCGCCGTAGAGGATGCGGTGGTCGCAGGCGAGGGTGACGTAGAGCATCTGGGCGCTGGCCAGCTCGCCGCCGCGGACGACCGGGCGCTCCTTGATCGCGCCGACGGCCAGGATCGCCGCCTGCGGGGTGTTGATCACGGCGCTGAAGTTGTCGATCCCGTACATCCCCAGGTTGGAGACGGTGAAGGTGCCGCCCGAGAGCTCCGGCGGCGTGATCGTCCCCTCGCGGACCCGCTGCGCCAGCGCCCGCGAGTCGGTGGCGATCTGCCGCAGGCCCTTGCGGTCGGCGTCGAAGACGGTGGGGACGACGAGCGCGTCCTGGGCCGCCACGGCGACGCCGACGTTGACCCGCGAGTAGAGCTCGAAGCGACCGTCGCGGTAGGCGCCGTTGGCCCGCGGGTGCTCGCGCAGCGCCAGCGCGCAGGCCTTGACGACCATGTCGTTGAAGGAGGGCACCACGTCGCCCTCGCCCGCCGCTGCCTTGATCCGCGCCCGCGCCTCGACCGCCCGGCTCATATCGATCTCCGCTTCCAGGTAGAAGTGCGGCGCCGTCGCCTTCGACTCCGACATCCGCCGCGCGATCGTCGACTGCAGCTTCGAGAGGTCCTCGTAAGTCGTCTGCCCCTTGGCGGTCTCCGCCGCCTCGGGCGCAACCGGCGCTGACGGCTCGGCCTTCGTCGCCTTCTTCACATCCGACTTGACGATCCGCCCTCCCGGTCCGGAGCCCTGGATGGAGGCCAGGTCCAATCCTTGCTCCTTGGCCATCCGCTTCGCCACCGGAGACGCTTTGACCCGCCCGGCGTCGGGCGTCGCGCTCGACGTTACGAGTGGCTCGGACTCCGCCGCCTCCGCGGGAGCCGGGCCTGACTCTGTACCGCCCTCCCCACCCCCGGCAGGGCGCTCGGAGCCCTCGCCCGAATCCCCGACCCGCGCAATCGGAGTCCCGATCGCCAACGTCGCCCCCTCCTCGGCCAGGATCTCAGTCAACGTCCCCGCGACGTCGCTCTCGTAGGCCATGTTCGCCTTGTCCGTCTCGATTTCCACGATCTCGTCCCCGATCGCGATCTCGTCCCCGACCTTCTTCAGCCAGGCGAGCACGGTGCCCTCCTCCATCGAGTCGGACAGGCGGGGCATGACGATGTCGGCCATCAGATCGATCCCTCCAGGGTGGCCAGCGCCGCCGACACCACGTGCTCCTCATGCGGAATCGCAGCCTGCTCCAGCCGCCTCGAGTACGGCATGTGCACGTCGGCCCCGGTCACCCGCTGCACCGGCGCGTCCAGGTCGTCGAAGGCCTGCTCGGTGATCAGCGTCGCCAGGTTGGCGCCGACGCCACCGTGCGGCCAGCCCTCCTCGACGATCACCGCCCGGTTGGTCTTGCGGACCGACTCGAGGATCGTGTCGAGGTCCAGCGGGCGCAGCGTCCGCGGATCGATCACCTCGGCCTCGACGCCGTGCTCGCTCGCCAGCTTGCCGGCCGCATCCTGCGCCACCTGCGCCATCTTCAGCACACCGATGATCGTCACGTCGCCGCCCTCGCGCCGCACTGCGGCTTTGCCGAAGGGCAGCACCTCGTCCTCGCCCTCGGGAACCTCGCCGCGGACGCCGTAGAGGCTCTCGTGCTCGATGAAGATGACCGGGTTGTCGTCGCGGATCGCCGCCTTCAGCAGCGCCTTGCCGTCGGCCGGGGTGGAGGGGCAGGCGACCAGCAGGCCGGGGATCTGCAGGAACAGGGCCTCGAAGCTGTGCGAGTGGGTGGGGCCGAGCTGGTGGCCGCCGCCGCCCGGCATCCGGATCACCATCGGCACCTTCGCCTGGCCGTTGAACATGTAGGGGATCGCGGCGGCGTGGTTGATGATCTGGTCCAGGGCCAGCAGCGAGAAGTTGACCGTCATCAGCTCGACCACCGGCCGCAGGCCGCCCATCGCGGCGCCGACTCCGGCGCCGACGATCGTGTTCTCGGAGATCGGCGTGTCGCGCACCCGCCGCTCGCCGAACTCGTCGATCAGCCCCTCGGTCACCTTGAAGGCGCCCTGGAAGACGGCGACGTCCTCGCCGATCACGAAGACGCCCTCGTCGCGGCGCATCTCCTCCGCCATCGCGTCCCGCAGCGCCTCGCGCATCCGCAGCTCAGCCATCGGCCCCGGCCCCCTCGGACTCGCCAGGCTCGGCGGCATTGACCGGGCGCTCGCCCCTGTCCCGCTCGGCGTCGTCGTCCTCGCGCTCAGGCGCGACCTCGGGCTCGACCCCCGCCTCGGGGTCGCCCTCCACCCGGTGCGCCGTGCCCTCCTGCGCATCGCCCTGCAGCGCCGGGTTCGGCCGCGGCTCGTCGTCCTCGCGTCCCGCATACGCCGCCCCCGCCTCGGCCAGCTCGCGCGCCGCGTCCGGCATCCGGTCCTCGCGCTCGCCACGGTGCGGCTCCGGGCTGCGCTCGTCGACCGCGTACCAGCCGCCGGGATCGGTCAGCGCGTAGAGGTTTTCGTAGAGCGTGTCGAGCGGCGGCTCCGGCGAGGCCTCGGCGAACTCGACCGCGTCGAGCACCGTCTGCTCGGCCGCCTCGCGCGCCTGCCGCACCTCGCGCTCGCCCAGCACGCCGGCCTCGATGCAGCGCCGGGCGAAGCTCTCGATCGGGTCTTTCTCGCGCCACTCCTCGACCTCCTCGCGCTCGCGGTAGACCTCGGGGTCGGCGGCGGAGTGGCCGCGGTAGCGGTAGGTCACGACCTCGAGCAGGGTCGGGCGGGAGTCTTCGCGGGCGGCCTGGATCCCGGCGGTGACGCTCTCGCGGACGGCGATCACGTCCATGCCGTCCACCCGCGCGCCGGGGATCCCGTAGCCCTCGGCCTTCTTCGAGAGATCGGTCTGGGCCGAGTGGCGCTCGACCGCGGTTCCCATCCCGTAGAGGTTGTTCTCGACCAGGAAGAAGACCGGCAGCGTCCACAGCGCCGCCAGGTTCATCGTCTCGCCGAAGTTGCCGGTGTTGGAGGCGCCGTCGCCGAACATGCAGACCGTCACCGCGTCTTCGCCCTTGTACTGGGAGGCGAGGCCGAGCCCGGCCGCGATCGGCAGGTTGCCGCCGACGATGCCGTAGCCACCCATGAAGCGCCGCTCGGCGTCGAAGATGTGCATCGAGCCGCCGCGCCCGCCGCTGGTCCCGTCGACCCGGCCGAACAGCTCCGCCATCACCCGCTTGGGCTCGGTGCCGCGGGCGATCGCGTGGCCGTGGGTGCGGTAGGTGCCGATCAGGAAGTCCTCCTCGCGCATCACCGAGGTGGTGCCGACGATCGTCGCCTCCTCGCCGATCGCCAGGTGCAGGAAGCCGCCGGCTTTGGCCCGCTGGTACTGGCGCCCCGCCTCCTCCTCGAAGCGGCGGATCAGGGCCATGCGCGCGAGCAGCTCATAACAGGTGGCGGCATCGGGCAGATCGGCCATTGACCTCACCTTAGCTCGCTGCTTCGACCGCTTCCTCCAGCCGGTCGTCCCCCCAGAAGACCTCGTCACCGACGGCCAGCGCCGGGACGCCCTTGACGCCGCGGTCGCCGGCCGCCGCGGTCGCCTCCTTCAGGGCGTTCTTGACGATCTCGGTCTGGACCGCTTTCAGCAGCGCCCGCGGGTGCAGCTCGCAGGCGGCGCCGGCGATCATCACGTTGTCGGGATCGCTGAGGTCGCGGCCGGCGGCAAAGGCCTGGCGAAAGGCGGCGAGGGAGAAGGAGACGGTGCGCCCGGTCTGCTTGGCGAAGGTCGCCACCCGCATCGCCGTCAGCGTGTTGCCGGGCCAGGGCTCGGGCCACTGGATCGGCGGCAGCCCGTAGGCGGAGGCGCGGCGCTCGACCTCGGCCATCCCCTCCTCCCGGGCCGGCGTCTGCGACCAGGAGCCGCGATCGAAGCGCGCGAACAGCCCACCGAGCAGGACCGGCACCCACTCCGGCTGCTCCAGCCCCGCTTCCGTGAACAGCCCACTGACCCGCTCGGCCGCGAGGTACGCGTAGGGCGATCCGAGGTCGAAGTAGAAGCTGGCGCGGGGCGCCGTCAAGCGTGGGTGGCCCAGCCGTCGACGGCGCGGGCGGCTTCGAAGATCGCCTCGGAGATCGTCGGGTGCGGGTGCATGATCCGCGCCAGCTCCTGGTAGCCGCCCTCGAGCGCCATGGTCGCGACCAGCTCGGCGATCATGTCGCAGGCGCGGTTGCCGACGATGTGGACGCCGAGGATCTCGCCGTACTTGGAGTCGGCGACGACCTTGACCAGGCCTTCTTTGTCGTCGTAGACGGTGGCCCCGCCGACGCCGCCGAGTTTGAACTTGCCAACCTTGACGTCGTTGCCGGCCTCCTTGGCGGCGGCCTCGGTGAGCCCGACGCTGGCGACCTGCGGGTGGCTGAAGGTGGCACCGGGGACCAGGCCCTGGTCGACCGGATGGGTCTCGGCGCCGGCGGCGGTCTCGGCCGCGACGACGCCCTCCTCGGAGGCCTTGTGGGCGAGCGCCTTGGCGTTGACCAGGTCGCCGATCGCGAAGACCTTGGCGTTGGTCGTGCGCTGGAACTCGTCGACCTTGACCTTGCCGTTCTCCTCCAGCTCGACCCCGGCCCCGGCCAGGCCCAGGCCCTCGGTGTCGGCGCGCCGGCCGCCGGCGATGCAGAGGTAGTCGACCTCGGTGGTCGTATCGCCGTAGGTGAGCTTGACCGACTTCTCGCCGGCCTCGACGTTCTCGACCGGGTTGCCGGTGGCGACGGTGATGTTCTGCTTCTTGAAGGCGCGCTCGACGACCCGGACCACGTCCTTGTCCTCGGCCGGAAGGATCTGCGGCAGCATCTCGATCAGCAGCACCTCGGTGCCGAAGCGGCCGTAGGCGGAGGCGATCTCCGCGCCCGAGGCGCCGGCCCCGACGACGGCGATCTTCTTCGGCACCTCCGGCAGCGACCAGGCGCCCCAGGTGTCGACGACGCGCCCGCCGAACTCGACCCCGGGGATCGGCAGCGCCACCGAGCCGGTGGCGAGGATCACGGAGCCGGCCTCGTGGACCTCGTCGCCGACCTTGACGTTGCCCTCGGCGGTCAACGATCCCTCGCCGTCGATCACGGTCACCTTGTTTTTGTCCCAGAGCATCTTCACGCCGCCCGAGAGCGATTCGGAGACGGCCGCGCGGCGGGCGCCGACGGCGTCCCAGTCGAGCGAGACGTCCTTGGCGACGACACCGAGCTCGGCGCCCTCGCGCGCCTCGGTGTAGATCTCCGCCGTGCGCAGGATCGTCTTGGCCGGGATGCAGGCGTAGTTGAGGCAGCGACCGCCGGCCTTGTCGCGCTCGACCACGGCGGTTTTCTTGCCGAGCTGGGCGGAGCGGATGGCCGCGACGTAGCCGCCGGGGCCGCCGCCGATCACGATCACATCGAAGGAATCAGCCATTGACCTGAGCCTATAGAACCGTGACGGGCGCTCAGTCGCGGGGAGCGCGTTCGGGCATCTGGATCCGCGCCATCGCCTTGACCATGAAGAAGAAGAAGGTGCCGGTGACGGCGAGCAGGCCCAGCGTCGCCGCGAACTGGGGCACGGTCGCCGCCTGCACGGCGAGGCCGAAGACGGCGCTGAAGATCAGGAAGACGAGGATCAGCTGGAAGCCGAGCACGGCCCAGTAGCGGGCGCGCCACAGCCCCCAGGACATGACCCCCATCAGCAGCGCCGGGGCCAGCACCTGGAGGAGTTTCGGCTGGCGGCCGTTGACGTGGACGCCGGTCAGGTAGCCGGCGACGACCGAGAGCGCGATCAGCCCGGCGACGATCGCCCCCAGCGTCACCACCGTCGGCCGCTCGCCCTCGCCCAGCGGCTCCAGCGCTTCGCGGGCCGCCTGGTTGCGCTGCTCCGCCTTGGCGTAGCCGCGCGTCATCGGGTTGGCGCCGCGGTCCTTGCGCTTGGGCGGCGCCTCGCCTTCCGGCCGCTCCTCGCCCGGCGCGCGCGCGCCGGGCGTCTGGTCAGCCACCGGGTGCCACTCCCCGCCAGGGAGCCGGCTGATCCAGCAGCGCGTCCTGGCTGCTCGGGCCGGCGCCCTCGGCCGTGGCGAAAGCATGGCGCAGCGCCGCGGCGGCCGCGCCCGGGTCGGCGGCGTCGCGGATCGCCCGCACCGCGCAGAGCCGCCGCGCCCCGGCCCGCACGACCTGCTCGGCGTTGCCGGGGTCGACTCCGCCGATCCCGAAGAAGGGCAACGCCGCCTGCTCGGCGGCGTGGGAGACGAGCTCCAGCCCGACCGCCGGCCGCCCCGCTTTCGTCGGTGTCTCCCAGACGGGTCCCACGCTCATGTAGTCGATCGGGCGCTCGTTGGCCGCCGCGATCTGCTCCTCGGAGTGGGTCGAGAGGCCGACGATCGCCTCGGGCCCGAGCAGCTCGCGCGCCGCCTCGGCCGAGGCGTCGTCCTGGCCGACGTGGACGCCGTCGGCGTCGCAGGCCCGGGCCAGGTCGGGGTCGTCGTTGACGATGAAGAGGGCGCTGTAGGTGTCGCAGACGCGGCGGAAGGTGGAGGCGGCGCGCTCGATCTCCACCCGTCCCAACTGCTTCTCGCGCAGCTGCACGATGTCGACCCCGCCGCCCAGCGCCGCGCGCAGCAGCGCTTCGGGGTCCTCGCCGCCGGGACGCGCGTCGCAGACGAAGTAGAGGCGCGCCGTGCGCAGCCGCTCGCGGCGCAGCGGGCCGGCGGACTCTGGTGGGGAGAGGCTCATCCCCCGATTATGAACCTGTCTCGGCGCCCCCCCGGCTTGGCGGCTTCCCGAGGCGGGTAGCCTTGTCTTTGTAACGGGAGCCCGAGAGGGCTGAGAGGGTGGCACCGAGGTCACCGACCGTCTGGACCTGATCCGGGTAATGCCGGCGGAGGCAATGGCTTGACCGAGCAGCGCAGTTTCGACGCGATATTCGTTGGTGGCGGGGTGATCGGCCTCAGCTGCGCCTGGCGCGCCGCCCAGCGCGGCGCTCGCGTCGCCGTGCTCGAGCGGGCCGAGCCGCCGGCGGGCGCCACCCGCGTCGCCGCCGGGATGCTGGCCCCGGTCGGCGAGCTGGCCTTCGGCGAGCCCGAGCTGCTGCGGATGACCCTGGAGTCGGCGCGGCTCTACCCACAGTTCGTCGCCGAGCTGGAGGCGGCGTCCGGGAAGACGACGGGATACGCGCGCCAGGGCGCCCTCCACATCGCCCTCGACAGCGACGAGGCGGCGCAGCTGCGCCGCGTCCACGACCTGCAGCGCTCGCTCGGCCTCGAGGCGGAGTGGCTGGCGCCGCGTCGCTGCCGCGAGCTGGAGCCGGGACTGACCCCTTCCTTCAACGGCGGTGTCCACGCGCCGGGCGAGGCGTCGGTCGACCCGCGGGCGCTGACCGCGGGGCTGCTGGCCGCGCTCGCCGGCGCGGGTATGGAGGGAGGCGAAGCCGGAATGCGCGGGCGGGTGGAGGTGCGGACCGGGACCGAGGTGGTCGGCGGACTGTTCGACGGCGAGCGCCTGGCCGGGGTGCGGACCGCGGCCGGCGAGGAGCTGCGCGCCGGCTCGGTCGTGCTCGCCGGCGGCGCCTGGTCGGGCCGGGCCGGTTGGTTGCCCGAGCCCGCCCGCCCGCCGGTGCGCCCGGTCAAGGGCCAGACCGTCGAGCTGCGCAGCCGCGCCGACTCGCCGCCCTGCGAGCGGATCGTCGCCTCCGAGCGCGTCTACCTGGTGCCGCGCGCCGACGGCCGCCTGATCGTCGGCGCCACGGTCGAGGAGCAGGGCTTCGACACCGCCGTCACCGCCGGTGGTGTCCACGAGCTGCTGCGTGAGGCCTACCGGCTGCTCCCCGACATCGCCGAGATGGAGCTGGTCGGCTCGATGGCCGGCCTGCGCCCTGGCACCCCGGACAACCTGCCGCTGATCGGCCCCGGAGCGATCGAGGGCCTGGTCCTGGCGACGGGCCACTACCGCAACGGAATCCTGCTGGCGCCTTTGACCGCTGGCGCGATCGCCGCGATCCTTGCCGGTGAGCAGTTGCCGGAAGCGGCCGCAGCCGCCGATCCAGCGCGGTCGTCAATTCATCCGCATAGCGGTGGAAATGACGACCGCGGTCCGGGAGGCCCAGCGTCGGAGCGGGGCTCGGTCGAGGTACTGGACCGCGGCGCCGAACTTGCCCGCCGCGGCGCCGCCCTCGCGGAGGCCGCCGAGGCCGCGGAGCGAGCCGCCGAGGCGCCGCGATGAGGGTCGAGCTCAACGGCTCGCCGCGCGAGTTGCCGGACGCGGCGACGCTCGCTGTCGCCGTGCGCGAGTCCGGAGTCGGCGAGGGGGCGCGCGGCGTCGCGGTCGCCCTCGACGGCGAGGTGGTCCCGCGGGCCGAGTGGGAGCGGACGCCGCTGCGCGAGGGCCAGAGCGTCGAGGTGCTCGCCGCGATCCAGGGCGGCGCCGAGACCTGGCAGCTCGGTGGCCGCGAGTGGGGCTCGCGGCTGATCGCCGGCACCGGCGGCTTCCGCTCGCTGGAGCAGATGGAGCAGGCGCTGAGCGCCGCCGGGACCGAGATCGTCACCGTCGCCCTGCGCCGCATCAACCCCGCCGCGGGCGGCTCGGTGCTCGACGTGATCGACCGCCTCGGCCTCTTCGCGCTGCCCAACACGGCCGGCTGCTTCACCGCCCGCGACGCCGTCCGCACCGCCCGCCTCGCCCGCGAGGCCTTCCAGACCGAGTGGGTCAAGCTTGAGGTGATCGGCGACGACCGCACCCTCTACCCCGACGCGGTCGAGCTCCTCGACGCCGCCGAAACGCTGGTCGCCGATGGCTTTACCGTCCTCCCGTACACCAACGACGACCCGATCCTCGCCCGTCGCCTCGAGCAGGCCGGCTGCGCCGCGGTGATGCCGCTGGGCTCGCCGATCGGCTCCGGGGCCGGGATCCGCAACCCCTACAACCTCGCCCTGATCACCGAGCGGGCGCAGGTGCCGGTGATCCTCGATGCCGGCATCGGCACCGCCTCCGACGCCGCCCTGGCGATGGAGCTCGGCTGCTCGGCCGTCCTCGCCGCCAGCGCCATCTTCGGTGCCGGGGACCCGGCCGCGATGGCGCGGGCCCTGCGCGGGGCGGTCGAGGCCGGCCACGCCGCCCGCCACGCCGGCCGCATCCCCCGGCGCACCCACGCCGAGGCCTCGACGCCCTACCAGGGCCTCCCCGACCTCTCCTGAGCGGAGCGCCCTCCGGCGCACGCCACTGGGTGCCCCTCTACCATGGGCGCTTCGCCCCTGTAGCTCAGCTGGTTAGAGCGGTGGCCTTTTAAGCCGCGCGTCGCGGGTTCGAGTCCCGCCGGGGGCATTTGACTGTGGACGACGACGCTCGCCAGGTCCCGAGCACCGGGGCCAAGCGCGACGAGCACCTGCTCCGCGTCCCCTGCGACGTCGAGGCCGAGGACGATCTCCGCCTGCAGCGCATCCACGACGAGGTCGAACGCGGCTTCGACGCCCTCCGCGACATCGACGACGGCGTCTCGATCTTCGGCTCGGCCCGGGTCGAGGAGGGCCACCGCTGGTACGAGCTCTGCCGCGAGACCGCCGCCTGCCTTGCCGGCCACGGCTTCACGGTGATCACCGGCGGCGGGCCGGGGCTGATGGAGGCGGCCAACCGCGGCGCCAGGGAGGCCGGCGGCCTCTCGGTCGGGCTCAACATCGAGCTGCCGATGGAGCAGCACTCCAATCCCTACCTCGATCGCAGCCTCAACTTCCACTACTTCTTCGCCCGCAAGCTGATGTTCGTCCGCTACGCCCGCGCCTTCGTGATCATGCCCGGCGGCTTCGGCACCCTCGACGAGATGTTCGAGAGCCTGACCCTGATCCAGACCAACCGGATCAAGCACTTCCCGACGATCCTGGTCGACTCCGGGCACTGGAAACCGCTGCTGGACTGGATCGACAACGGCCTCGAGGACGACGGCATGATCGCCCCCGCCGACAGGGAGCTCCTGGTCACCGCCGACACCCCCGCCGAGGTCTGCCACCACGTGCTGCGCGCGAGCGAGATGCAGAAGCAACTGCCGCCGAACTAACGGACCCCGCCCTCACGAATCTCGATGGCAGACGGCTAGTGCCGGAAGTGGCGGTGCTTGGTGAAGACCATCGCCACGCCGGCAGCGTCGCAGGCCTCGATGACCTCACCGTCGCGTTTGGAGCCACCGGGCTCGATCACGGCGTTGGAGCCGGCCTGGATCGCCAGCTCGGGCCCGTCGGCGAAGGGGAAGAAGGCGTCGGAGGCGGTCGCCGAGCCGGCCAGCAGCGCGCCGGCCTCCTCGCCGCGGGCGTCGCGGCACTTCTCGACCGCGAGTCGGACGGAGTCGACGCGGCTCATCTGGCCGGCGCCGATGCCGAGGGTGGCGCCGTCCTTGGCGATCACGATCGCGTTGGAGCGGACCCGGCGGCAGACGGTCCAGGCGAAGAGCATGTCGCGCCACTGCTGCTCGCTCGGCTGCGTCTCCGTCACCACCTCCATGATCTCGCGCGGCTCGGGGTCGCCGTCGCGGTCCTGGATCAGCAGCCCGCCGAGCACCTTTTTGACGTCGCGTTCGGCCGGGTCGGGCTCGCGGCGCTCCTCCTCGCAGAGGATCCGGATCGACTCCTTCTGCTGCAGCACCTCCAGCGCCCCGTCCTCGAAGCCGGGCGCGTTCAGGACCTCGACGAAGTTCTTGTGCAGCTCCTCGGCGAGTGCCCTGGTGACCGGGCGGTTGAGGGCGATCACGCCGCCGTAGGCGGAGATCGGGTCGCAGGCCAGTGCCTTCGCGTAGGCCTCGAGCGCGCCGGCGCCGATCGCCACCCCGCAGGGGTTGTTGTGCTTGACGATCACGCAGGCCGGCTCGGCGAAGTCGTCGACCAGGCCGCGGGCCGCGTCGAGGTCGAGCACGTTGTTGAAGGAGAGCCCCTTGCCGTGCAGCTTCGAGACCCGCGAGAGGATGTGGCTGCGGGCGCCGGCATCGGCGTAGAGCGCGGCGCGCTGGTGCGGGTTCTCGCCGTAGGAGAGGTCGAGCACCTTCTCGTAGGCGACGGCCAGGTGTTCCGGGAAGTCCTCGTACTCGGTCGAGAACCAGCGGCTGATCGCGGCGTCGTAGCGGGCGGTCTGGGCGAAGGCCTCGTTGGCCAGCCAGTGGCGGGTCGAGGCGGAGATCTCGCCGCCGGTCTCCTCCAGCTCGGCGCAGACCGCGTCGTAGGACTCGGGCTTGACGACGACGGCGACGCTCTCGTGGTTCTTGGCGGCGGCGCGGATCATCGTCGGGCCGCCGATGTCGATGTTCTCGATCGCCACCTCGGGCGCGACCTCGTGCCCGGAGACGGTCTGCTCGAAGGGATAGAGGTTGACGCAGACCACGTCGATCGGCTCGATCCCCTCGCGCTCCAGCGTCGCCATGTGCCCGGGGTCGTCGCGGCGGGCCAGCAGCGCCGCGTGCAGCCGCGGGTGCAGCGTCTTCACGCGGCCGTCGAGGATCTCCTCCTGGCCGGTGAACTCGGCGACGTCGGTCACGGTGAGGCCGGCCTCGCGCAGGGCGCCGGCGGTGCCACCGGTGGAGAGGATCTCGACCCCGAGCGCGGCGAGGCCCTTGGCGAAGTCGGCGACGCCGGTCTTGTCGGAGACCGAGATCAGCGCCCTGCGCACCCGGATCGCGCCGTCGTCGGCGGTCTCCTCGCGGGTGTCGGCGGCTGCCTCAGTCATCGATCGCGACCTTGCGAGGGTCGCTGGCGTCGATCCTAACCCTGCCCTCCGCGATCATGCGGATCGCCTCCGGGTAGAGCTCGTGCTCGACCGCGTGGATCGCCGCCTCAAGCCGCTCGCGGTCGCCGCCGGGCGGGACCGGGACCCGGCGCTGAAGGATCGGCGGCCCGGTGTCGACCCCCTCGTCGACGAAGTGCACGGTGACCCCGGTCACCTCGACCCCGGCCGCGAGCGCCTGGCCGACCGCGTCGAGCCCCGGGAAGGCCGGCAGCAGAGCGGGGTGGATGTTGACGACGCGGTTGCGGAAGCGGGCGATGAAGCCGTCGCCGAGCAGCTGCATGTAGCCGGCGAGGACGACCAGGTCGGCGTGCCGCGACTCGATCCAGTCGGCCATCGCGCCGTCGCGCGCCGTGCGGCCGGCGTACTCGCCGCGTGGGAAGACGGCGACCTCGACCCCAGCGCCCGCGCCCCGCTCCAGCGCCCGCGCCCCCGGCTGGTCGGAGCCGACTCCGACCACCTCGATCCCGCCGCGGCCATGGAGCTTGTCGAGGATGGCCTGCAAATTCGTCCCTGATCCCGACGCCAGAACAACAATTTTAAAAATGCCCACCAGCTTGATCGTGGTCAAGCAGTCCAAGGACGCGGGGAGCGAAGCGTGCTCTGCACGTGAGCGACCGAGGACGCCGGAATGCGCAGCACCGCGGTCAAGCTGGGACGTCCTCGAGCGCGAATTTGCCATTCGCCTCGTCGGGGTCGCCGAGCGGGTAGTGGCCGCTGAAGCAGGCGTCGCAGTGATCGTCGGCGCTGCCGCCGACCGCCTCGTAGATGCCGGCCATCGAGAGATAGGCGAGCGAGTCGGCGTCGAGCTCGTCGGCGATCTCCTGGACGCTGCGGTTGTGGGCGATCATCTCCTCGCGGGTCGACATGTCGACGCCGTAGTGGCAGGGGTTGCGGATCGGCGGCGCCGAGATCCGCAGGTGGACCTCTTTGGCGCCGGCATCGCGCAGCATGCCGACGATCTGGCGGGTGGTGTTGCCGCGCACGATCGAGTCGTCGACGACGACGATCCGCTGCCCGGCGATGATCTCCGGCAGCGGGTTGAACTTCAGCCGCAGGCCGTGCTTGCGCAGCTCCTGGCCGGGCTGGATGAAGGTGCGGTTGACGTAGCGGTTCTTGATCAGGCCGTCGTCGCGCGGCAGTCCCGAGGCGCGCGCGAACCCCGCCGCCGCCGGGTTGCCGGAGTCCGGCACGGCGATCACCAGGTCGGCTTCGACCGGCGCCTCGCGCCAGAGGTTCTCACCCATCCGCCCCCGCACCTGCTGCAGCACCTTGCCCTCGAGGCGGCTGTCGGGGCGGGAGAAGTAGATGTGCTCGAAGACGCAGGTCGCCTTGCGCTTGCTCTTCACCACCTGCCGGGTCTCGAGGCCGCGCTCGGTCAGGGAGACCATCTCGCCGGGATGCACTTCGCGCATCAGCTCGGCGCCGATGATGTCGAAGGCGCAGCTCTCCGAGGCGACCACGAAGCGGCCGTCGAGCCGGCCCAGCGAGAGCGGCCGGATCCCGTGCGGGTCGCGGAAGGCGACGATCGCGTGCTTGGTCATCACCACGGTCGAGTAGGCGCCCTCCATCCGCGGCATCACCTCGGCCACCGCGTCCTCGATCAGCTTGCCGCCGTGGGAGGAGAGCAGGGCGGCGATGATCTCCGAGTCGGAGGTGCCGCGGAAGTCGATGCCGCGCTCCTTCAGCTCCGCCCAGAGCTCGACCGCGTTGGTCAGGTTGCCGTTGTGGGCGAGCGCGACCTCGCGGCCGTCGTCGCGCCAGACCGGCTGCGCGTTCTCCCAGGAGCCGCCACCGGTGGTCGAGTAGCGCACGTGGCCGATCGCCATGTCGCCCTCCAGCGCCTTCAGCTTCTCCTCATCGAAGACCTGGGAGACCAGCCCGGAGTCGCGCAGGGTGGTGATGTGGCCGCCCTCGCAGGTGGCGATCCCGGCCGACTCCTGGCCGCGGTGCTGCAGCGCGTAGAGGCTGAAGTAGGCGAGCCGGGCGACATCGTGGCCCGGTGCGTATACGCCAAAGACGCCGCACTCGTCGCGCGGTCCATCGCGGTCGGTCAAAGGCCGCTCGGCGGTAGTCAAAGCGCGTGTTCCTCGCTGTATAGAGAGACGGGACGCGCAGGCGGACTGCCTACTCCGGGAGGGTAGCAGCGGCCGACGGTCGTGCCGCCGCCTTCTAATTGCCGCGATTTGCAGGCTTCGCGGGCCCACTTTGATGAGTTGCGGGCGCCATCCGGCCCTCAACTCGTCAAGGAACCCGGGAGCCCGACGCGGCGAGCAGGCCGTCGAGCGCCTGGTCGAGGCCGGCGACCGCCGAGTCGAGCGGCTCCTGACTGCCCGCGGCGCGTGCCCGCAGCAGGGCGCCCTCGACCGTCGAGACGACCAGGCCGGCGAAGATCTCGGCATCGCCGGCGCCGAGGCCTTCGTCGCGGAGCGCCGCCGCGATCGGCCGTTCCCAGCTCTGGAAGGCGGCGGTGGCGGCGGCCGCGAGGGCGGGGTCCTCCGGTCGCGCGAGCGCGGCGGCCGCCACCGGACAGCCGATCCGCTCGGGGTGGTCGGCGACCCGGCGGCGGAAGAGCTCACCGAACATCGCGAGCGTCTGTCTCAGCCCGCGGTCCTCGAGGGAGCGCTCGATCTGGTCGCGGATCGTCGTCCCCTCGAGTTCGGCGGCCGCCCGCGCCAGTTCGACCTTGCCGCCCGGGAAGTGGTGGTAGATCGAGCCGCGTGGAGCGTGGCCGCGCTCCGCGACGTCGCGGAGCTCCATCCCGGCATAGCCCTTCTCCGCCAGCAGCTGCCTGGCTCCGTTGAGGAGCAGAGTGCGGCCGTCGCGGCGCCTCGGCTCGGGCGGCTGCCCGTCGGCGAGTCTGGATATGCCCATGGACATAGTCTATGCTGCGCCCGCGATGTATGACCGCGGTCATAAAGCAGTCGTGGCGATCGCCTGCACCGGCGCCTTCCTCGCCTTCCTCGACACGACGATCGTCAACATCGCCTTCCCGGACATCTCGGCGTCCTTCTCCGGCTCCGGGCGCGACCTGCTCTCCTGGGTCCTCGACGGCTACTTCGTCGTCATCGCCGCGCTGCTGGTGCCGGCCGGCGGCCTCGCCGACCGCTTCGGCCACAAGCGCGTCTTCCTCGCCGGCATCGCCGCCTTCACCGGCGCCAGCCTGCTCTGCGCGGCGGCTCCCTCGCTGGAGCTGCTGATCGCCTTCCGCGTCGTCCAGGGAATCGGCGCGGCGATGATCGCGCCGACCTCGCTGGCGCTCGTCCTCGACAGCTTCCCGCCCGAGCGGCGGGCGGCCGGGGTGGGCCTCTGGGGCGCGGCCGCCGCCGCGGCAGCCGCGGTCGGCCCGACGCTCGGCGGCGCTCTGGTCGAGCTCTCCGACTGGCGCCTCGTCTTCCTCGTCAACCTGCCGCTCGGCGCCGCGATCCTCCTCGCCGGCCGCCGCCTCCTGCCGGCGCGCCCGCCGGCCGACAGCCGCCTCCCGGACCTTCCGGGGGCCGGGATGCTGGCCCTCGGCCTGGCGGCGGTGACCCTGGGGATCGTCGAGGGCAACGACTGGGGCTGGACCTCCGCCGCGACCCTCGGCTGCTTCGCGGCGACCGCCGTCCTGCTCGGCGCCGTCGTCTTCCGCAGCCGCCGTCACCCGCGCCCGATCGTCGAGCCGGCGCTGTTCGCCGACCGCGCCTTCAGCATCGGCAACCTCGGCACCCTGCTCTTCGCCGCCGCCTTCTTCTCGCTGATCCTCGGCAACGTCCTCTTCCTCACCTCGGTCTGGGGCTACACGATCTTCCACGCCGGCCTGGCGACACTGCCCGGCCCACTGCTCTCGACGGTCGTCGCCGGCCCGGCCGGCAAGCTCGCCGACCGCTTCGGCCACCGCGCCGTGATCGTCCCCGGGACGCTGTTCTTTGCCGCCGGGGTGATGGTCCTGCGCTCGGCCGGCGCCGAGCCGGACTGGCTCGGCCTCTGGCTTCCCGGCGCCTGCCTGACCGGGATCGGCATCGGGCTCGCCTTCCCGACCCTCGGCTCGGCCTCGGTGCGCGACATCGGCGACGACCGCTTCGCCACCGCCAGCGCCGTCAATGCCGCCTTCCGTCAGGTCGGCGCCGTGCTCGGCACCGCGATCCTGGTCGCGATCGTCGGCGAACCGGGCTCGCTTCCCGAAGCCCTCGATGTCTCCAACGCCGGCTACATGTTCGCCGTCCTGGCCTCGCTCGCCGCCGGCGCCGTCGTGCTCGGCCTGGGGCCGGAAAGGAAGCGCAGCGGGGCACCGCAGGCGCTCCCGGCGCCTGGATCTTCGGCTTCCGGGGTGATATGAACGGCGCTATATGAGGACGAAAAGACTTTCCGCCGCCATGTCCATAGCCTTGCTCTGCGTGTTCGCCCTGACGGCGACGGCGCGGGCCGATACGCCGTTCGGCGGCGATCCCACGCAGGCGGCGACCCCGCTGAGCTGTGCCCAGGGGGCGGGCATATTTGGCTTCGGCGCTCCCAGCTGCATGTGGTTTTGGCTCCACATTGGCGTCGGCTCGGACTTCGTCCCGTTCCCGACCGCCGGTGGCTCCGGGGTGATCACCAGCGTCACCCTGCCGGCGATGTCGAACCCCGGGCCGATGCAGGTTGTTGTCCTCACCGCCGAGCTTCGCTCAACCGGCGATCCGGCGAAACCCGAATCCATCTGCTGTCAGGTGAAACAGGTCGGCCCGACCTTCACGGTCCCCGCGAACCAGGTGACGACGGTGCCGCAGAGCCTCGAGGTCTCGGCGCAGAAAGAGGCCAACGTGAGCATCCCCGGCGAAACGTCTCTCGGAGACATCGCCGCGATCTCGGTGCTCTCGCCGACCGCCTCGGTGCCACTCAGGTATACCAGCCCTAACGCGGGCGATTTCGGCAGCGTTTACCTCCCCGCCCCCACTGCGACCAACGGCGAGTTCATCCAGCCCGGCGATCCCCCCGGCTACCAGATGCTGGCGCGGTTCAACCTCGGTGCCACGCCCGCCCCGGCCCCCGTCCCCGCGGCGCCGCCGGCCGGTGCCAACGGCGGCCTCAAGCTCGGCCACAAGCCGCTGCAGGTCGGCCCGAACGGCAAGACCGTCGCGCTCGGCAAAGCCACCAACCCGCCGACCGCGGGCACGACCCAGACGCTCATCGCACCCGCGGCGGCCCGGGTCTCACGCGCAGGATCGAAGGCGAAGAAGCCGGTCGTCCTCGGCAAGGGCAAGACCACGGTCCCGGCCGGCAAGACGGTCGGGGTCAAGCTGAACCTGAACAGCAAGGCCCGCGCGCAGCTGAAGAAAAAAGGCTCGCTGAAGGCCACGCTGACCGTCGTCGCCGCCAACCCCCAGGGGGAAACGCAGACGACGACCCGCAGCGTCACGATCAAGCGCCCGGCAGCGAAGAAGAAGAGCAAGAAGTAAGTCTCTCGGCCGGCCGCTCTCGCGCCGAGCCACCACCCGCCTTGCCGGTTAGGCGCCGGCGCTCTCCACTAGCTCCGCCAGCGAGCGCCAGGCGCTCTCGGCGGTGCCGAGCCCGACGACGATGCTGCGGTCGCCGGCGGCGATCTCGATCGTGGTGCCGCCGACCGCGCCGAGGATGACGGCACCCAGCGCCTCCAGCGCGCCGCGCTCGCCACTGAGCAGGAAGCCGCCGGAGCCCTCGCCGAAGAGCGCCTCCTCGGGGGAGCAGCCGCGGTCGCGCAGCGGCTGCAGGTCGACCCGGCAGCCGACCCCGGCACCGATCGAGCACTCGGCCAGGGCGCAGGCGAGGCCGCCGTCGCTGACGTCGTGGACGCAGGCGAGCTTGCCGGCGCGGACGGCGTCGCGGACCGTCGCGCAGGCCGCAGCGACGCCTGCGACGTCCGGCTGCGGCAGTCCGACATCGAGCTCGCCGCGCTGCTTGGCAAGCTCCGAGCCGGCCATCGTGGGGGAGAAGGGGCCGAGCAGGGCGACCGCGTCGCCCGCGGCGACGAAGGCGCTGCCGGCCACCTGGCCCGGGTCGGGCAGTTCGCCGACCATGCCGACCACCGGGGTCGGGTAGATCGGGCCTTCCGGCCCCTCGTTGTAGAGGGAGACGTTGCCGCCGACGACGGGGACGCCGAGTGCGGTGCAGGCGTCGGCGAGGGCGCTGACCGAGCGCTCCAGCTGCCAGGCGGTGCCGGGCTTCTCGGGGTTGCCGAAGTTGAGGCAGTTGGTCAGGCCGAGCGGCTCGGCACCGACGCAAGCGAGGTTCTGGGCGCACTCGAGCACCGCCTCGACCGTCCCCGCGTACGGGTCGCAGGCGACGCGGCGGCCGTTGCCGTCGATCGAGACGGCGATCGCGTTGCCGCACTCGGGCAGCTGCAGGACCGCGGCGTCGGCCGACTCGGGCCGGCGCACCGTGCGCGAGCCGACCACCGAGTCGTACTGTTCGAAGGCCCAGCGCTTGGAGGCGATCGACGGCGCCGCCAGCAGCGCCAGCAGCTCGTCCTCGGCCGATGCCCCGGCCGCGAGCGTCGCCCGGTTACCGTAGATCCAGCCCGCGGGCTCGGCCGGCTCGAGGTCATACAGCGGGCAGCCGTCGACCAGGGCCTCGACCGGCATCTCGCCGACGACCTCCTCGCCGCGCAGGATCCGCACCTGGCCGCTGTCGGTGACGACGCCGATCTCCGCCGAGCCGGTCTGCCACTTCTCGCAGACCGCCAGCACCTCGGCGACCCGTGCCGGCTCGACCACGGCGAGCATCCGCTCCTGGGACTCCGAGACCATGATCTCGAAGGGCTCCATGTCGGCCTCGCGCAGCGGCACCTTCGCCACGTCGAGGTCGATCCCGACCCCGCCGGCCGAGGCCATCTCGCCAGCCGAGGAGGTCAGCCCGGCGGCGCCGAGGTCCTGCAGGGAGACCAGCAGTCCCTTGGCGAGCAGCTCCAGGCAGCACTCGAGCACCTTCGACTCCTCGAAGGGGTCGCCTATCTGCACCGTCGGGCGCTTCGCCTCGTCGCCCTCGCCGAGCTCGGCCGAGGCCAGCACCGAAGCGCCGCCGATCCCGTCGCGCCCGGTCGAGGCCCCCATCAGCACCACCGCGTTGCCGACCCCGGCGGCGGCGGCGCGGACCATGTCGTCGCTCTTGGCCAATCCGATGCACATCGCGTTGACCAGGCAGTTGTGCTCGTAGGGGGCCTCGAAGTAGATCTCGCCGCCGACGTTGGGCACCCCGATCGAGTTGCCGTAATGGCCGATCCCGCGCACCGCCCCGTCGAGCAGGTGACGCGAGCGCAGCGAGTCGAGCTCGCCGAAGCGCAGCGAGTCGAGGATCGCGATCGGCCGCGCCCCGATCGCGAAGACGTCGCGGAGGATGCCGCCGACCCCGGTGGCCGCTCCCTGGAAGGGCTCGACCGCGCTCGGGTGGTTGTGGGACTCGACCTTGAAGGCGACCGCATAGCCGCTGCCGACGGCGACGGCGCCGGCGTTCTCACCCGGCCCCATCACCACCCGCTCGCCCTCGGTCGGCAGCTTCCCCAGCAGTTTGCGCGAGTGCTTGTAGGCGCAGTGCTCGGACCAGAGCAGGCTGAACATCGCCAGCTCGACGGTATTCGGCTCGCGCCCCATCTTCTCGACGATCAGCTCGAACTCGGAGTCGGTCAGCCCCAGCTCGCGGTGCTTGGCGGTCTCGACGTTCACGCCGCCACCGCGGCCATCGCCTCGAAGACCCGCAGCCCGTCGGTCGAGCCGGTCAGCGGGTCGACCGCGTGCTCCGGGTGCGGCATCAGCCCCAGCACGTTCCCCGCCTCGCTGCGCACCCCGGCGATGTCCCGCGCCGACCCGTTCGGGTTCTGCCCGGGCGCGTAGCGGTAGGCCACCTGCCCGTTCGCCTCGAGCCGATCGAGCTCCTCCTCCGGCGCGTAGTACCTACCTTCCCCGTGCTTGGCGGGGATTGACAAACTCGTCGACTGGTTCACTTGACCACCCCCTGGTGTGGTCAAGTCGACAATCGAGCCCGCCTCAACCAGCTCGACCTGGCGGCAGACGAAGCGCATGCTCTCGTTCAGCAGCAGCGCGCCGGGGAGCAATCCCGCCTCGCAGAGGACCTGGAAGCCGTTGCAGATGCCGAGCACCGGTCCGCCCGCAGCGGCCAGCTCGGCCACGGCCTCCATCGCCGGGGAGAAGCGGGCGATCGCGCCGGCCCGCAGGTAGTCGCCGTAAGAGAAGCCGCCGGGGACGACGACGCCGTCGACGCCGCCGAGGTCGCGGTCCTCGTGCCAGACCAGCCGTGCCTCGCCGCTGGCCAGCCTGCAAGCGTGCACGGCGTCCCGCTCGTCGCACGAACCGGGAAACTGGAGGACACCCCAGATCACAGGGTCTGGATCTCGTAGTCCTCGATCAGGGGATTGGCGAGGAGCTTCTCGCAGAGCTCCGCCAGCCGCTCCGGGTCCTCGGCCTCGAGCTCGACCATGCGGCCGACGTGGACATGCCCGATCCCCTCGAAGCCGAGCGCCGGCAGCGCCCGCTCGACCGCCTTGCCCTGCGGGTCGAGGATCCCCTCCTTGGGCCGGATCAGCACCCGCGCCTTCGCCATCAGAGTCCGCGCCCCACTAGAAGCTCGTCTCCGTGATCCGCTCGAAGGCCTCGACGTATTTGCCGCGGGTCTGCTCGATCACGTCGGGCGGCAGCTCCGGCGCCGGCGGGGTCTTGTCCCAGCCCCGCTCGCTCGCCCAGTCGCGGACGAACTGCTTGTCGAAGGAGGGCGGGGTCTTGCCGGGCGCGTAGCTGTCGGCCGGCCAGAAGCGCGAGGAGTCCGGGGTCAGCACCTCGTCGCCGAGCACGACCTCGGCGCCGGCGTGGCGGCCGAACTCGAACTTGGTGTCGGCGAGGATGATCCCGCGCTCGGCCGCGTGCTCCGCCCCGCGCACGTAGACCTCGATCGATATGCGCCGCAGCTCCTCCAGCAGCGCCCGGTCGCCGATGATCTCCGCCGCCCGCTCGAAGTCGACGTTCTCGTCGTGGTCGCCGATCTCGGCCTTGGTCGCCGGTGTGAAGATCGGCTCCGGCAGCTGGTCGGACTCCAGCAGCCCCGCGGGCAGCTCGATCCCGCAGACGGCGCCGCCCTCGCGGTATTCCTTCCAGCCCGAGCCCGAGAGGTAGCCCCGCACGACGCACTCGACCGGGTACATCTGCAGCCGCCGCACCCGCATCGCCCGGTCGGTGACCTCCTCCGGCACGTCGTCGGAGAGGAAGTGGTTGGGGACGATGTCGTCGGTCAGCCCGAACCAGAATTCCGACATCCGGTTGAGCACCTTGCCCTTGTCGGTGACCGGCGTCGGCATCACCACGTCGTAGATCGAGATCCGGTCGGAGGCGACCATCAGCAGGTCGTCGTCCCACTCGTAGATCTCACGGACCTTCCCGGAGGAATGGAGCTTGAGATCGGCGAGGGCTGGCATTAAGTCGATGCTAACCATCCGGGGAGCGGGACCACGGCCACGCTATTCCCTGCGATCCTGGGAGCCGTGCCCCTGCCTCCCGAACCGAGCAGCTCGCCGCTGGTTCAGACGCTGCGCTGGGTGCTGAGGCCGCTGGCCTTCATGCAGGACTGCCGCGAGAAGTACGGCGACTCCTTCAGCGTCAAGTTCCTCGGCTTCGAGCGGCCGATGGTGCTGATCTCCGACCCGGCGGCGATCAAGGCTCTCTACATGGAGCGCGAGAACGGCCTGCCGCCCGGCCGCAACATCGTCCTCGAACCGATCCTCGGCTCACGCTCGGTCCTGCTGCTGGAGGGCTCCGAGCACCTGGCCCGCCGCAAGCTGATGCTGCCGGCCTTCCACGGCGAGCGGATGCGCTCCTACGAGGCGGTGCTGGACGAGATCGTCGCCAGGGAGATCGACTCCTGGCCGCTCGACTCCGAGTTCCCGATCCACTCGCGGATGCAGGCGGTGACCCTGGAGGTGATCCTGCGGGTCGTCTTCGGCGTCGCCGACGGGCCGCGGCTGGCGCGGCTGCGGGGGATGCTCTCCACGGTGCTGAGCGAAACAGCTTCGCCGCGAGCACAGCTGATCGGCCTCGCCACCCGGCGCTTCCGCGGCGGCAACGCCCTGGCTCGCTTCGAGGGACAGCTGAAGGAGGTCGACGAGCTGCTCCACGCGGAGATCGCCGAGCATCGCTCCAAGCCCGACCTCGAGGATCGCGAAGACATGCTCTCGATGCTGATGCTGGCCGAGTTCGAGGACGGCGGCAGGATGGACGACACCGAGCTGCGCGACCAGCTGATGACCCTGCTGCTGGCCGGCCATGAGACGACGGCGACGGCGCTGGCCTGGACCTTCGACCTGCTGCTGCGCCACCCGGAGCCGCTGCAGCGGCTGCGCGACTCGCTCGCGGCGGGTGAGGAGGACTACCTGCGGGCGACGATCTCCGAGTCGCTGCGCCTGCGCCCGGTGATCCCGCTCGCCGGCCGCCGCCTCGCCAAGGAGCTGACGGTCGACGGCCGCACCCTGCCGCCCGGCACCGACGTCAGCCCGGCGATCTGGATGACCCACACCCGCGCCGACCTCTACCCCGAGCCCTTCGCCTTCCGGCCCGAGCGCTTCCTCGGCCAGAGCCCCGACACCTACGCCTGGATCCCCTACGGCGGCGGCATCCGCCGCTGCCTCGGCGCCTCCTTCGCGGAGTTCGAGATGCGGATCGTCCTGCGCGAGGTGCTGACCCGCTGCGACCTGCGCAAGGCCAGCCCGGCGCCGGAGAAGACCGGCCGCCGCAACATCACCCTTTCGCCCAAGGGCGGCACCCCGGTCGTGGTCACCGCCCGCCGCCCTGCCCGCGAGCCCGAGCTCGCCGCCGTTTAGCGACGAAGCCGGCGCCGACTTCTCACTTTCAGCGCGTAGCCCGCGCAACCTTTTGTCTTAGGCTTCGCCATCATGGAGGCGATGAGGCCGAGCTGGAGCGACGACCGCTTGGACCACCTGAACTATCGCGTTGACGAGGGCTTCCGCCTTGCGAACGAGAAGTCGGATCGCATCGAGATGAGCGTCGGCGATCTGCGGATCGAGATGAATCACCGCCTCGATCGGACCGAGAACCGCTTCGATCGCATCGAGGACCGGTTCGACCGCCTTCAGCAGGGGATCATGATCGTCGGCGGCGGCTTGGTCTGCTCACTGATCGCCACCCTCGGCGGCCTTTTCGTCAGCCTCAACTGAGCGCGAAGCGAGGACTTCAGCTGCCGGACTTCGCCGGCGAGTGCGGGTGCTCCTTGGCCCAGCGCTCGATCTCGCCGGAGCCGGAGATGACCTCGCCGCCGTCGAGGATCAGGATCGGCACCTCGTTGGTGCCGCTGAGCTTCTTGATCTCAGCCCGGTCCTCGTCGCGGCTGCCCCAGGTCCAGGGCATCAGCCGGTAGCCGCCGACGGTCTTCAGCTCGTAGTCGTACCCGGCCGCGTCGAGTGCCTTGCCGGCCTTGGCGCACGGATGCGCGAAACCCGGCCCCATCTTCTTGGCCCCACAGGTGTAGAGGATCATGGCGCCGACCTTACCTCAGGCGCCGAGCGCTTCCACCCGCTCGAAGATCTCGGGCAGGTGGGTGAGGTAGGCGCCGTAGTCGAAGACGGCGTCGAGGTCGAGCTGCGGGGCCGCCTCGGCGAGCAGGTCACGGAACTCGGTGCGGGTGTCCCAGGCGCGCTGGGCGTTCTCCTGGACGACTCGGTAGGCGTCGTCGCGGGTCATGCCCGACTCGACCAGGGCGGTCAGGGCGCGCTGGCTGAACAGGGCGCCATGGGTGAGGCCGAGGTTCTCCCCCATCCGCTCCTCGTTGACCGTCATCCCGGCGGCGACGCCGGTCGCCAGGTCCTGCATGTAGTCGAGCAGGATCGTCGCGTCGGGCAGGATCACCCGCTCGGCACCGGAGTGGGAGATGTCGCGCTCGTGCCAGAGGGCGACGTTCTCGATCCCCGCCTGGGCGTAGCCGCGCAGTACCCGGGCCAGGCCGGTGACCCGCTCGGTGCGGATCGGGTTGCGCTTGTGCGGCATCGCCGAGGAGCCCTTCTGGCCGGCGCGGAACGGCTCTTCGACCTCGCGCACCTCGGTCCGCTGCAGGTTGCGCACCTCGGTCGCGAAGCGCTCGAGGCCGGCGCCGGCGATCGCGATCGCCGCGGTCAGGACCGCGTGGCGGTCGCGCGGCACCACCTGGGTGGCGATGTCCTCGCGGCCCAGCCCCAGTCGCTCCATCACCCGCGCCTCGACCGCGGGCGGGATCGAGGCGTAGGTGCCGACCGCGCCGGAGAGCTTGCCGAAGGCGAGCTGCTCGAAGGCCGCGGCGAGGCGGCCGACGTTGCGGTCGGCCTCGAAGGCGAAGCCGGCCAGGCGCAGGCCGAAGGTGGTCGGCTCGGCGTGGACGCCGTGGGTGCGGCCGACGCAGAGCGTGTCACGGTGCTCCAGCGCCCGCCCGACCAGGGCGTCGCGGTAGGCCCGCGCCCCGGCGACGACGATCTCGCCGGCCTTCTGCAGCTGCAGCGCCAGCGCCGTGTCCAGCACGTCGGAGGAGGTGAGGCCGTAGTGGATCCAGCGCCCGTGCTCGCCGACCGAGCCGGCGACGACGTCGACGAAGGCGGCGACGTCGTGGTCGGTGACGCGCTCGCGCTCGTCGACCGCCGCGACCGTGAAGGCCCCGTCGGCCCGCGCCGCCGCGGCGGCCTCGGCCGGCACCACGCCCTCTTCGGCCCAGGCCTCGGTCGCCGCCAGCTCGACCTCGAGCCAGCTCTCCATCTTCGCCTGCGGCGTCCAGACCGCCCCGATCTCGGGCCTCGTATACCTCGGAATCATCTGCGGTCCGTTCGCGGCACTAGCAGTCGATGATGCGGGCGGCGAGGATCCCGGCGTTCTTGGCGCCGTCGATCGCCACGCAGGCGACCGGTATCCCGGGCGGCATCTGCACCGCTGAGAGCAGTGCGTCGAGCCCGCCGAGCGACTTGCCGAGGATCGGCACCCCGATCACCGGCAGCTCGGTGTGGGCGGCGGCGACGCCGGGCAGGGCGGCGGACATCCCGGCCCCGGCGATGATCACCCTCATCCCCCGCATCTTCGCGTTCATGCAGTACTCGCGGACCAGCTCCGGGTCGCGGTGGGCGCTCATCACCCGCACCTCGCAGAGGATGCCGGCGTCTTCGAGGGCCTTCTCGGCCGGCTGCATCTTCTCCATGTCGTTCTTGGAGCCCATGATGATCCCGACCAGGGGGGTCTCGGCGTCGATCTCCTCGATCTTCTCCAGCGTCTCGGGCATCGTCGACGCGGTCGGCCGCGGCGCGGAGATCTCACTCGTCTGAGTCGGCTGCGGCTCGGAGATCTCTCTCATCTCGTTCCTCTCGGTTGGCTGGGGACGCGCTCGACGGCGCGGGCGGCGATGTCGGTGCGGATCTGCATTCCGTCGAAGGAGATCCGGCTCGCTGCATCGTACGCGCGATCGCGCGCCTCGGCCGGGCCGGCGCCGAGGGCGGTGACGTTGAGCACGCGGCCGCCGGCGGTGACGATCTCGCCGTCGCGCTCGGCGGTGCCCGCGTGGGTCACCTCGGCCAGCTCCGCCGCCTCGGCGAGCCCGTGGATCGCGTCGCCCTTCGAGGAGGACTCCGGATACCCCGCCGAGGCCAGCACCAGGGTCACCGCCCAGTCGGAGCCGAACTCGGCCGTCATCCCGGCCAGGCCGCCCGGCTCGCGGGCGGCGAGGAAGAGGTCGACCAGGTCCGAGCGCATCCGCGGCAGCACCGCCTGCGTCTCCGGGTCGCCGAAGCGGGTGTTGAACTCGAGCACCTTGGGGCCGCCGGCGCCGATCATCAGGCCGGCGTAGAGGACGCCGTGGAAGGGCGCCCCGCGCCGCGCCATCGCGGCGACGATCGGGCGGTGGACGCTGTCGACGATCTCCTCGACCTCGGCCTGGCCGAAGCCCGGCACCGGCGAGTAGCTGCCCATGCCGCCGGTGTTGGGGCCCTGGTCGCCGTCGAAGATCCGCTTGTAGTCCTGGGCGGGCGCCAGCGGCACCACGTTCTCGCCGTCGCAGATCGCCAGCAGCGAGAGCTCCTCGCCCTCGAGCAGCTCCTCCAGCACGACCGTGGTCTCGCCGAAGCGCCGCTCGGTGAAGAAGACGTCGACCGCGGCGCGCGCCTCGGCTTCGCCCGGGCAGATGATCACGCCCTTGCCCGCCGCCAGCCCGTCGGCCTTCAGCACCGTCGGGTATGCGGTGCGGGCGAGCTGCTCGACCGCTTCCTCGCGGCTGCGCAGGAGGACGTGGGCGGCGGTCGGCACCCCGGCCTCCTGCATCAGCTCCTTGGCGAAGGCCTTCGATCCCTCCAGCTCGGCGGCCGCGGCGCTCGGCCCGAAGGCGGGCACCCCGGCCTCCTCGAGCGCGTCGACGAGCCCGACGACCAGCGCCGCCTCCGGCCCGATCGCGACCAGGTCCACCCGTCTCTCCTTCGCCGCGCCAACGATCGCCTCGACGTCATCGGCGGCGATCTCCGGCAGGCACTCGGCGTCGGCGGCGATGCCGGCGTTGCCGGGCGCGCAGAGCAGCTCGGGAGCATGGGCGGAACGGGCGAGTGCCCGCACCATCGCGTGCTCACGCCCGCCCCCGCCGACGACCAGGACCTTCAACGAACTACTAGATCGCCCCGGCCAGGTCGTCGGCCGAAATCGCGGTCAGCGTCTGGCTGCTCATCGTCCCGCGCGAGCCGAGCTCGACCGAGACCTTGGCCATCGTCTTCTCGTCCGGGGCCTCGACCACGGTGACGAAGTCGTACTGCCCGAGCGTCGCGTACTGCGCCACCACCTTGGCGCCGAGCTGCTCGACCTCCTTGTTCACCTCAGCCACCCGGCCGGGGTTGTTCTTCAGCGTCCGCACACCCTCGGCGGTCAGGTTGGTAAGCATCAGGTAAGTCGTCATTTCCCTCTCCTCCAAGGTCTCGCGATGGCCACTGCGACAAAAGTACTGCTTACTGCCTTCACCGTGGGCGGTCAGGGTCTGGTGCCCCTCTCCCGGAGGGGAGGAGGGCCGGGTGCCTCTCTCCCGGAGGCCGTCGCGCAGCTGATCGTCAGCTTCGGGCTCAGGCCTTGCCGCCTGAGCCTCCGGGAGAGAGGCACCCGGCCCTCCAGCACCGCGGCAGGACGCCAGACTCGCAGGAGCTGCTGAGAGACGGAACCGCTTGAAGCTCCCAGCCTTTCAATGCGGCTCTCCAGCCGTGGAGAGCCAGCGTCTGGCGGAGTGGGTTGGTCGGGAGCATGGATGCCCCTCCCCGGAGGCTCAAGCGGCAGCGTTTGAGCCCCAAGCCGCGGTCCCAGCTGCGCGACGGCCTCCGGGGAGGGGCATCCATGCTCCCCTCAAGGCTGCTCCGCTAAGAACGCTCAGTAGCCGGTCGGGTGCCGCACGACGAACCCTTCGGGGTACGGAGGCTCCACATGCCAGCGCGGCCCCGTGCCGGAGGCGTCGCCGACCGTGTCCCAGCGCAGCCCGGCGATCTCGACGTAGGCGTGGGTGGCGCTGGCGTAGATCGTGATCCACTTGCCCGGGCCGGGTTCGCCGTAGCTCTCCAGTGAGCCGGAGGTGAGCGGGGTGTCGAGCAGGCCGGCGCCGTAGAGGGCGAAGCTGACGGCGCCGGAGCAGTCGTAGCCGGACGAGTACCAGGAGCCGTGGCCGCCGCCCCAGATGTAGGGGGTGGTGGCGATCGAGTTGGCCGCCTCGATCGCGGCCTTGACCGCGGGCGGGGCGCTCTGCGGGGCGCTGGCCAGGCCGTCGCTGGTGAGGACGGCGGAGGGGCCGGGGGTCTCGAAGCCGGTCGCCAGCGGCGCCACCCGCCAGTCGACGTAGCTGACCTTGCAGCCGCCTTCGATCTGGCCGGCCTCTTCGAGCACCTCCTGGACGTACCACTCGGCCTGGTTGTGGGTGAAGATGCCGGCGCTGAGGCCGCCGCGCGACCAGATCTCCCGCGCCAGGGTCGCCGCCGAGTCGGCGATGTCGCCGTGGCGGATGTGGCCGTCGCCGTCGCCGTCGACCGCGAAGTGCTTCCACTCGGTCGGGTCGAGGCCGAGCGCGCCTTCGCGGCGCAGCTCTTTCCTGTCCATCCCTTTGCCGAAGTTCGACTCGAGCCGGGCCATCGCGGCCAGCGCCCAGACGCCGCGTTTGCCGAGTTCGTAGCGGGCGGCGGCGTCCTCGAAGGCGCTCAGGTAGTCGGCCGGAATGTCTTTTTTCCAGTCCGGCGCCGGGGTGCAGCGCAGCACCTGGATCTGCGGGCCGAGGCCGGCCGCGGTGAAGGCGGAGCTGCCGATTTCGGCCGCGTAGCAGCCGGCGTTGGCGAGGACCTCGCTGACGTACCAGTCGGCGTGGTTGTAGGCGAAGATCGCGCCGTAGGTGTCCGCGGGCATGCCGTTGGCGCTGAGGTAGCCGGCGGCGGCGAAGATCGCGTCTTCGGGGTTGAAGGGGTCTTTGACGCCGTCGCCGTTGGCATCGACTCCATAGCCTTCCCAGGTCGCCGGCATGAACTGCATCCAGCCCTCGGCGCCGGCCGAGGAGATGTTGAGGTTGGTGCCGAAGGCGGTCTCGACCTCGTTGATCCCGGCCAGCACGGCCGGCCCCTGCGGGCCGAGGCCGTAGGCGGCGGCGGCGCGCTGGAAGATCGGGATCAGGACCGGCGGCACCCCGGTGGCGGCGCAGCTGGAGGTCGGCAGCGAGGGGATCGCCAGCGCGGTCGAGGGGATGCCGGCCGGGATCGCGCCGCTGGCCGATTCTTCGCCGGCGGCGGGTTCCCCATTCACGGCGCCGGCATTTTCGCCGCTGCCGGCACCGGCGGAGAGGCCGCCGCTGGCCTGGGGCGTCGCGGGAGTCGTGGTCGCGGGCGCGCTCGCCGGCGGCGCCAGCGTGGTCCCCTGCTTCACCGGGGCGGGGCTGGAGGTCGGCGCCGGCGTGGCGGAGGTGGAGGGGGGTGCGGGGGTCAGCGCCGCGCCGGCCGGTTCTTCCAGCGTCGTCCCCGGAGTCGCCGTGCCCACGCCTTCGGCGTGAGCGATCGCAAGCGGCGCGACGAGCGCGGCCGTGAAGGCGGCGGTCGCGACGAGCGCGCGGATCTTGCTGGCGTGCCTCATCTTCAGCCGAGCACGTTGGTGACTTGCCAGCTCTTGTCCTTCAGCTGTTCCATCTCGAGCCGCAGCTCGCTGGTGATGCCGACGCGCAGGAGCGAGACGCTTACCGGGTAGTCGCGGCCGTGCGACGGGGCCGCGACGACGTTGACGACCTTGGCCTGGGGGACGGTCACATTGGCCGGAAGCCGCGGCGGCCGGCGCATCAACGAGCGCGACAGCTCCGGCGTCGCCGATTCCTGGAACGCCCTGCGCACGGTCGAGTCGGTGTGGCCGGTCTCATAGAGGACGAAGGCGCCGGCGAAGTCGCGGGCGACGGAGATCGCCGCCGGGCCGGCCGGGGGGCCGGGGGCGGTTGAGCTCTTCGCCGCAGAGGAAGAAGCCGCGGTCGCGGCCGTGCTCGATGCCTTCGCGGGGGTGGAGGAAGAGGATGCCGAGGAGGTGGAGGGATGCGAGGAGGCGGTGTCGGCCGGCTTGGCGGAGCCGGCCGGGGGGGAGCCGGCGTTCACGGCCCGCTTGAAGACCGGCGTGGCGCCGTGCAGGGTGGGCCCGGAGGGCGCCCTGGGGGTGGCCTTGACGACGGCGAGGGGCTGTGAGGCCTCGGTCGCCACCCTGGCCACCGGGGGGCTCTCGTGCCCGTCGGGAGCCGCCCAGAGCAGGCCCCCGACACCGGCGCCGACGGCGAGCAGGAGGACCGCCCCGAAGGCGAGCAGGCGGGTTGGCCGGCTTGCGGTTCCGGCTCGATCCTCGACCGGCCAGACCAGACTGCGCTGCACCGCGAAGGCTGCCCGCTCGAACGGAGGCGTGACGGCGCCGGCGATCGCTCTGGCGCTGGCGCCGCAGCGGACCGCAACCCGATCCCCGACTGCCCAGGCGGCGTCGGAGATCCGCTCACGCGGCGAGTTTGCGCTCACGTTCTCGGGGTCCGGGCGCGAGCCCGGGCTGTCTGGTTGCCGTCTAAACATCGTTATTCCGTCAAAAGCCTATTTCGGATTGTTGCGCCAATCCCTTGAACCCGCATAAAAGGTCGTCAGATCGCCGCTTTCTCGAAAGAGAGCTCTCCTTCGGCCGCGTCGATCCGGACCAGGTCGCCCTCGCCGAACTCACCCTCGAGGATCTTCAGCGCCAGTTTGTCGACGAGTTGCCTCTGGATCACCCGCTTCAGCGGCCTGGCGCCGTAGGTCGGGTCGTAGCCGAGGTTGCCGAGCAGGGCGCGGGCGTCCTCGCTGAGCTCGATCTCGATCCCGCGCTCGTGGACGCGGCCGACGAGCTGGCTCACCTGCAGCTCGACGATGCGACCGATGTCCTGCTTGGAGAGCCGGTGGAAGATCACCGTGTCGTCGATCCGGTTGAGGAACTCCGGCTTGAAGGTCGCCGCCAGCACCTCTTCGATCTGCTCGCGGATCCGCTCGTCGACCTGGTCGCCGACGATCCGCTCGCTGCCGACGTTGGAGGTCATGATCAGGACCGTGTTGGTGAAGCTGACCGTCCGCCCCTGGCCGTCGGTCAGGCGCCCGTCGTCCATGATCTGCAGCAGCGTGTTGAAGACGTCGGGGTGGGCCTTCTCGATCTCGTCGAGCAGCACCACCGCGTAGGGCCGCCGCCGCACCGCCTCGGTCAGCTGGCCGCCCTCCTCGTAGCCGACGTAGCCCGGAGGGGCGCCGACCAGTCGCGAGACCGTGTGCTTCTCCATGTACTCGGACATGTCGAGGCGGACGATCGCCGCCTCGGAGTCGAACATGAACTCGGCCAGCGCCTTCGCCAGCTCGGTCTTGCCGACCCCGGTCGGGCCGAGGAAGAGGAAGGAGCCGATCGGCCGGTTGGGGTCCGAGAGCCCGGCGCGGGAGCGCCGCAGCGCGTTGGAGACCGCCTCGATCGCCTCGTCCTGGCCGATCACCCGGTCGTGCAGGCGCTCCTCCATCTGGATCAGCTTCTGCACCTCGCCCTCGAGCAGCCGGCTGACCGGGATCCCGGTCCACTTGCCGACCACCTCGGCGATGTCCTCCTCGGTGACCTCGTCGGACAGCAGCGAGCCGGCGCCGGCGTGCAGCTCGGCGATCCGCGCTTCCTGCTCGGAGATCGTCTTCTCGAGCTCGGGGATGTCGCCGTAGCGCAGCTTCGCCGCCCGCTCGAGGTCGGCCTCGCGCTCGGCCCGCTCGGCCTCGCGCCCCGCCTCCTCCAGCTTCGCCTTGGTCTCGTTGATCGAGTCGATCGCCCCCTTCTCGTTCTGCCAGCGGGCGTTCATCTCGTTGAAGCTCTCGTTCAGCTCGGCGAGCTCGGCCTCGAGCGCCTCCAGGCGCGCCTTGGACGCGTCGTCGGTCTCTTTCTTCATCGCCGCTCGCTCGATCTCCAGCTGTTGGATGCGCCGCTTCACCTCGTCGATCTCGGTCGGCATTGAGTCGTTCTCGATCTTCAGCCGCGAGGCGGCCTCGTCGATCAGGTCGATCGCCTTGTCGGGCAGGAAGCGGTCGGCGATATAGCGCTCCGAGAGCGTGGCCGCGGCGACGATCGCCGCGTCGGTGATCCGCACGCCGTGATGCTCTTCGTAGCGCCCCTTCAGCCCCCTCAGGATCGCGATCGTGTCGTTGATGTCGGGCTCGCCGACCAGCACCGGCTGGAAGCGACGCTCCAGCGCCGCGTCCTTCTCGATGTGCTTGCGGTACTCGTCGAGCGTGGTCGCGCCGACCGCGCGCAGCTCGCCGCGGGCCAGCATCGGCTTCAGTAGGTTGGCCGCGTCGACGGCCCCCTCGGCCGCGCCGGCGCCGACGATCGTGTGCAGCTCGTCGAGGAATAGGACGATCTGGCCCTGGGCCTCCTGGACCTCGGAGAGGACCGCTTTCAGCCGCTCCTCGAACTCGCCGCGGTATTTGGAGCCGGCCAGCAGCGAGCCGATGTCGAGCGCGATCACGCGCCGGTCGCGCAGGCTCTCGGGCACGTCGCCCTCGATGATCCGCTGCGCCAGGCCCTCGACGATCGCCGTCTTGCCGACCCCGGGCTCGCCGATCAGCACCGGGTTGTTCTTGGTCCGGCGCGAGAGCACCTGGATCACCCGGCGGATCTCCTCGTCGCGCCCGATCACCGGGTCGAGCTTGTCGTTCCTCGCGTCGGCGGTCAGGTCGCGGCCGAATTTCTCCAACGCCTGGGCGGTGTCCTCGGCGTTGGGCGAGTTGACGTGCCCGGGGCCCTGGACGTCGGCCACCGCCTTGGCGAGCACGTCGTCGTCCGGCAGCAGATCGGAGACACCCGAGGCGGAGTCCGCCAGCGCCAGCAGCAGGTGCCCGATCGTGATGTAGCTGTCGCCGAGCCTGGCCATCTCCTTCTCGGCCTGACGCAGCGTTTGCGCCAGGCTCGAGGACATCCGCGGCTCCTCGCCGGCCTCGCCGAGGGTCGGCAGCGCGCCGACCGCCTCGGCCGCCCGGGTCTCGATCGCGCCGACGTCGGCGCCGACCTTCTGCAGGACCGGGACCGCCATGCCCTCGGCCTGCCCCAGCAGGGCTACGAGCAGGTGAGCGGGGGTCATCTCCGGGTTGCGGCCCTGCCTCGCCAGCTCCTGCGCCGCCGCCACCGCTTCCTGCGATTTGACGGTGAAACGATCCGCTTGCATCAGACCCGCCCTCCTTTCGAGACCGCTTCGAGCTCCCCGATCCGCCGCCGCGCTCGTTCCAGCTCCGCGCTCAGCTTCGCCACCCGCTCTTCCAGCGCCAGGACCGTCTCGACCCCGACCAGGTTCAGGCCCTGGGCGGTCATTTCCTGGATCCGCCGCAGCCGTTCGACGTCGCGCTGCGAGTACAGCCGCGTGTTCTTCGGCGAGCGCTTGGGGGCGATCAGCCCCCGCGCCTCGTACATCCGCAGCGTCTGCGGGTGCATCTCGGCCAGCTCGGCGGCGACCGAGATCATGAAGACGCCGCGCTCGTCGTCGATCGCGATCTCCACCCGGCTGCGGCGGCTCGCGGTCATCGGCTCCCCGCCTTGCGCAGCAGCTCCGCGCGCGCGTCGGCGCCGTTGAAGGACTCGGCCAGCTTCTCGGTCGCCTCGCGCTGCTCGTCGGTCAACTCGTCGGGCACCTCGATCTCGAGCCGGTAGCGGATGTCGCCGCGGCCCCGGCCCTTCGGCTTCGGCGGGCCCTCGCCACGCAGCCGCTGCACCGCCCCGTGCCTGGTCCCCGGCGCCACCTTGATCTTCTTGGTCCCGTCCAGGGTCGGAACCTCGATCGTGCCGCCGCGCAGCGCCTCGGGGATCGTGATCGGCACCGTCACCTCGAGGTTGCCGCCGTCGAGCCGCTTGAAGACCGGCGAGGCCGTCACCCGCGTGGTCACGTAGAGGTCACCGGGGGGACCGCCGTGGGGACCGGCCTCGCCCTTGCCGGCGAGGCGGATCCGGGTCCCGTCCTTGACTCCGGCCGGGACGTTGACTTTGTAGCGCTTGGTCTGCTGGGTCAGGCCGGAGCCGCCGCAGGTGGGGCAGGGGTCCTCGATGACCTGGCCGGCGCCGCCGCACTGCGGGCAGGGTTGGCTGATCGAGAAGAAGCCCTGGCTCTGGGCGTCGATGCCGCGTCCTTCGCAGCGCGGACAGGTGATCGGGCTGGTGCCGGGCTTGGCGCCGCTGCCGTGGCAGGTCGGGCAGCGCCCGGCCTTCGGCACGGTGACGCTGATCTGCGCCCCGTTGACGGCCTGGTCGAAGCCGAGCTGGATTTCGGTCTCGAGATCGCGCCCGCGCACCTGCTGCGGCTGGCCGCGGCCGCCACCAGCGCCGCCGCGGCTGAAGATCGAGGAGAAGATGTCGCCGAGGTCGGCGCCGCCGAAGCCGCCGGCCTGGCCGCCGCCGGGCCCGAACGGCCCGGCTCCCTGGCCGCCGCCAAAGCCGGCGAACTGCCCGCCCTGGTCGTACTGCTTGCGCTTCTCGGGATCGGAGAGCGTGTCGTAGGCGCCCTGGATCTCCTTGAATTTCTCCTCGGCGGTGGGGTCGTCGGGGTTGCGGTCGGGGTGGTATTTGCGCACGAGTTTCCGGTGCGCTTTCTTGATCTCCTCGTCCGACGCCTTCTTTGAGACGCCCAGCACCTTGTAGAGCTCGTCAGCCAACTCGTCCCCTTACTCGCTGACGACCACCCGGGCCGGCCGGATCAGCTGCTCGCCCATCCGGTAGCCCTTCTGCAGCACCTCGATGACCACGCCCGGCTCGGTCCCCTCGGGGCCGGGCAGCGTCGAGAGCGCCTCGTGCTGGTTGGGATCGAACTTCTCCCCCGCCGGGTCGACCGCCTCGACGCCCGCGCGCTTGAGCGTCTCCCGCAACCCTCTGAAGACGAGCAGCACCCCATGGGCAAGGCCGTCCTCGGAGTCCCCCTCCGGATCCAGCCCCGCCGCCTGAATCGCCCGCTCGAGATCGTCGAGCACCGGCACTACCCCATGGGCCAGCTCGGCCTTTCCACGCACCCCGGCGGCCTGAACCTCCGCGCTCATCCGCTTGCGGAAGTTCTCGAAGTCGGCTTTGGTCCTGCGCGCCAGTTCGAGGTACTCGTCCCGCTCCTTCTGCGTGTCGGCGAGCAGGGCGTCGAGATCCTGCTCGACGCCCTGCGCCTCCTCCTCGGAGGTGACCTCTGGAGTCTGCTCCTCGGTCATTTGTCGTCGCCCTCGTCGACCACCTCGGCGTCGACGACTTCGTCGTCATCGTCAGACGACTCGCCCTCGGCGCTCGCACCGTCGGCGGGGGCCTCCGCCTGGGCGGCCGCGTAGATCTGCTCGGACGCCTTGGTCATCGCCGTGTTCAGCGCCTCGGTCTTGGCGTTGATCTCCTCGACGCTCTCGGACTCGAGCGACTCGCGCACGCCCCTGACCGCCGTCTCGACCTCCTCCTTGGTCGCCGCGTCGACTTTGTCGCCGCCGTCCTCGAGCGCTTTCTCGGACTGGTAGGCGGCGCTCTCGGCGAGGTTGCGCGCCTCGGCCAGCTCGCGCTGCTTGCGGTCCTCGTCGGCGTGCGCCTCGGCGTCGGAGACCATGCCCTGGATCTCCTCGTCGGAGAGGCCGGAGCCGGATTTGATCTCGATGTTCTGCTCTTTGCCGGTGCCCAGGTCTTTCGCGGTGACTTTGACGATGCCGTTGGCGTCGATGTCGAAGGTGACCTCGATCTGCGGCATCCCGCGCGGCGCCGGCGGGATCCCGGTGAGCTGGAATTTGCCCAGGCTCTTGTTGCCGGTCGCCATCTCGCGCTCGCCCTGGAGCACGTGGATCTCGACCGAGGGCTGGTTGTCGTCGGCGGTCGAGAAGGTCTCCGACTTCTTGGTCGGGATCGTCGTGTTGCGCTCGATCAGCTTCGTCATCACGCCGCCTTTGGTCTCGATCCCCAGCGTCAGCGGGGTGACGTCGAGCAGCAGCACGTCCTTGACGTCACCGGCCAGCACGCCCGCCTGGATCCCGGCGCCGACCGCGACGACCTCGTCGGGGTTGACCCCCTGGTGCGGGTCCTTGCCGGTCAGCTCCTTGACCCGCTCGCGCACGGCGGGGTTCCGGGTCATGCCGCCGACCAGGACGACGTGGTCGATGCTGGCGTCGGCGTCGTCGAGCGCCCGTTTGACCGGGCCGACGATCCGCTCCAGCAGGTCGGCGGTCAGCTCGTTCAGCTTCGAGCGGCTGAGCTTCAGGTCGAGGTGCTTGGGCTGCCCCTCGACCGCGGTGATGAAGGGCAGGTTGATCTGAGTCTCCTGGGTCGAGGAGAGCTCGATCTTGGCCTTCTCCGCGGCCTCGTAGAGGCGCTGCAGGGAGTTCTTGTCGGCCGCGAGGTCGACGCCCTGGTCGCGTTTGAACTCGGCGACCAGCCACTCGACGATCGCTTTGTCCCAGTTGTCGCCGCCGAGGTGGTTGTCCCCCGCGGTCGCCTTCACCTCGAAGACGCCGTCGCCGATCTCCAGCACGGAGACGTCGAAGGTGCCACCGCCGAGGTCGAAGACGAGGATCGTCTGGTCGGCTTTCTCTTTGTCGAGTCCGTAGGCCAGCGCAGCCGCGGTCGGCTCGTTGATGATCCGCTTGACGTCAAGGCCGGCGATCTTGCCGGCGTCCGTCGTTGCCTGGCGCTGGTCGTCGTTGAAGTAGGCGGGGACGGTGATGACGGCGCTGTCGACCGCCTCGCCGAGCTTCGCTTCGGCGTCGGCTTTGAGCTTCTGCAGGATCATCGCGCTGATCTCCGGCGGGCTGTACTGCTTGCCGCGCACGTCGATGCGGACGTCGCCGTTGGAGCCGGCCTCGACCTCGTAGGGGACGATCGTCTCCTCCTCTTTCACTTCGGCCTCCTTGCGGCCCATGAACCGCTTGATCGAGAAGATCGTGTTCTCCGGGTTCATCACCGCCTGGCGTTTGGCCACCGTGCCCACCAGCCGCTCGCCGCCCTCGGTGAAGGCGACGACGGACGGGGTGGTGCGGCCGCCCTCCGCGTTCTCGAGGACGGTCGGCTCGCCGCCCTCCATCACTGCAACACAGGAATTGGTCGTGCCGAGGTCGATGCCGATCGTCTTTCCCACTTTTCGCGTCCCTCCAGGGGTTTCGTTGTTCAAGGCTAAGAAATCTAAGTGGCAGTATGGCAGATCACCGGGGGATTGCAAACGCCTCCGGCGCCGGTTGAGATCTCGCCTTGGTTGAGAGCTCGCCTTATAGTGGTAGCTGGTTTTTGGGAGACGCCTCAACCAATCGATCCCGCTGGGGCGGGATCTTCGGATGAGGAGGAATACCTTGAGTCACGCCCACGCACCGGCTCGCCGCATCTTTCTGGCCGTCGCGTCCGCCCTGGTTCTGATCCTGGCGTTGCCCGGCTTCGCGGCCGCCAACGGGAGGGGCTACGGCAACGGCGGCGATCACGGCCACCACAGCCACCACGCCACGCACCATCCGCCTGGGCACCATCACCCCGGAAGGGGCCCGCACGGGCCAGGTCGCGGCGACGACGTCAACGTGATGACCCGCAATCTCTACCTCGGCGCCGATCTGGCGCCGGCCATCGGCGCGCCGAGCCTGGGGGCGTTCGTCGCCGCCACCGGGCAGATCCTCCGCGAAGTCACCCAGAACGACTTCCCGACCCGGGCCAGGGGCCTGGCCCAGGAGATCCTCGCGGAGAAGCCCGACCTGGTCGGGCTCCAGGAGGTGGCGCTGTGGCGGACCGGCCCGCCCAGCCTCGCCCCGCTGCTCGGCGCGGGACCGGGCGCGACCACCGTTCGCTACGACTACCTGCAGCTGCTGCTCGAACAGCTGAACAGAGGCAAAGCGCAATACGAAGTCGTCGTCTCCCAGAACGAGTTCGACCTGGAGGCGCCCGGGGACGAGAACGGCATAGCCGGGGACGGCCCCGCCGACCAGGGAATCCCCAACGCGGAGATCAACGGCCGGCTGACCATGCGCGACGTGATCCTCGCCCGGCGAGGCGCTGGGGTGCAGACGGCCAACCCGCAGTCGGGGAACTTCAAAACCCTGCTGGCGGTGCCGATTCTGGGCCAGCCGCTGACGATCAAACGAGGCTGGACGGCGACCGACGCCAGGGTCCGCGGCAGCCACCCGTTCCGCTTCGTCAACACCCACCTGGAGGCGTTCGACCCGGCGGCGCTGGTGCCCAGCATCCGCTCGCTGCAGGCGGGCGAGCTGGTCGCTCCGGGCGGCCCGGCGGCCGGCGGCGCCCTGCCGGTGGTCCTCGTCGGCGACCTCAACTCCGACGACGACACGGTCGAACCCGGCGACCAGCAGGCCTACCTGACGCTGGTCAAAGCGGGGCTGGTCGAGCGCAGCACCGGCGCCCCGCTGGGTTGCTGCCTGAAGTCGAGCCTGCTGGCGGAAGGAGCCGGCGGCAGCGTCGCCGACTTCGACCACCAGGTCGATCACGTGATGACCGACGACCCCCGGGACATCAGGCTGGAGGGCTCAGACGTGACCGGGCTGCTGCCGGTCAACGGCTTCTGGGACTCCGACCATGCGGGGCTGTTCAGCGCCCTCGAGTTCGGGCGCTGAGGAGCGATTGGCGAGGGGGGCGGAGCGATCCGCTCCCCTCCTGCCATCCGGTCAGCCTTCGCCGGCGGTGTTGGCGACGAATTCGGCGACTTCGTGGTTCTGTTCCTCGTTGAGGATGCCGGCGGGCATCCGGCCCGGGGTCGAGCTGTTGACCCCGTTTTCGACCGCGTTGAGGACCCGGCCTTCGGTCGCTTTGATCGTCGAGGCCGCCGAGGGGCCTTCCGGTGGGCCGGAGGGGGCCAGCAGTTCGTCGAGGTTCGGCCCGTAGTTGCCGTCGGTGCCGGCCGAGTAGAGCGTGTGGCAGGTGCCGCAGTTGGTCTGGAAGAGCGACTGGCCGCCCTTCAGGCTCGCGGCGACATCCTGGTCGCCCGTCTCTGCATCGCCCTTGGAGCGGAAAGCCAGCCAGGGGATGACGACGGCGAGAACCAGGACCAGCAGCCCGAAGACGATGAAGGTGCGCTTGCTCATTTGGTGTCTGGTGCCGGTCCTCGGGGTCGATCCCGCCGACCGGCGGCGCGGATACTACCTTCGCTCCCGCGCTCGTTGCGGTACCAGGGACACATTCGCCGTAGCGCGCACTCCTCGCAGTGCGGCTTCGGGCGGCAGAGCTCGCGCCCGTGGCGGATCAGGTTCATGTGCAGCTCGTAGGCGTCGGCGGGGTCGACGACGGCCAGCATCTCGTCGTGGGCGCGCTCAAAGGAGGCTTTCGGCGGGAACAGCCCCAGCCGTCCGCCGACCCGGTGGACGTGGACGTCGACCGGGATCTCGGGGATGCCCCAGGTGAAGATCAGCACGCAGGCCGCGGTTTTCCGGCCCACCCCCGGCAGCGCCAGCAGGAACTCCAGCGACTCCTCCCGCGGCGCCGTCTCGGTCCAGTCGAGGTCGGGCTCCTCGCCCAGCTGCTCGAGGATCGCCTGGATCCGCGGCGCCTTCTGCCTGGCCAGCCCGCCGGGCCGGATCGCCTCCTCGACCTCCGCCACCGGCGCGTCCCGCACTTCCTCCCAGGCCGGGAACCGCTCGCGCAGCGCCGTGAAGGAGCGGTCGCGGTTGCGGTCGTTGGTGTGCTGGGAGAGCACCGTCTTGATCAGCTCCGCGATCGGCTGCCGGTGCGGCTCGCTGACCGGCTCCCCGTACATCTCCCGCAGGCGATCCCGAATCGCCCGCACCCGCCGCCTGTCCGGTCGCTTCCAGTCCACGCGCGGACCCTATTGGCCGCCTCGAACTCCCTCAGCTTTCGCGACAGGCGCGCCTATCCCCGTCACCCCGCGCTTTACAATTGCCTGTCCGTGTCTCGCGCGTTTTCTCGCATCTCCTCGAAGTTGCCCAAGGGTTGGGGCGATGCCGGGCGCCAGATCGGGATCCTGATCGGCGTCGACATCATCTACGAGCTCGGCCGTGGAATCGCCGACTCCAGCAAAGCGGACGCGCTTGCCCACGGCCAGCAGGTGATCGACCTCGAGCGCACCACACACACCCTCTTCGAGCCCGGCCTGCAGGCGTTCTTCCTGCCCGCCCACTGGACGATCGATCTCGCCAACCAGCTCTACCTCAACGCCCAGTTCTCGATTGCCCTCGGCTTCCTCGTCTGGCTCTATCTGTTCCGCAACGAGTCCTATTACTTCGTCCGAAACATGTTCGTCGTCTCGATGTGCCTGGCCCTGATCGGCTACATCGGCTTCCCGACCGCGCCGCCGCGGATGTTCGAGCACCAGGGCTTCGTCGACACGATCACCGACTTCTCCAACGTCAACCACGACTCGGCCCTGGCGAAGATCTTCATCAACCCCTACGCGGCGGTGCCGAGCATGCACTGCGCCTTCGCGCTGATGATCGGCGGCACCGGAGTGATGGTCTGCCGCCACTGGTTCGCGAAAGCCTTCTGGGCCTGCTGGCCGCTGCTGATCGCCTGGGTCGTGATCGTCACCGCCAACCACTACTGGGTCGATGTGGCGCTGGGCTGGATGGTCGCCGTGACCTCCGCTCTGATCGCCCAGCGGCTGCTGGCCCGGGCCCGCCCGGAAACCTGGGCCTGGCGCTCCCGCGCCCCCTGGGAGGCTGAGGCGTAGGCCTGTGATTCGGCGCTCTCGGCATCCCAACTTCCTGCGGACCGTCTAGCCTCACGTCAATGGAACCCTCGGCGCCCCCAAGGGCCCCCGGCGGGCGTCGCAACGGTCGTTCGACGAGTCGCAACGGGCAGGAGCTCCGTTCCTACGCCCGCGAGCGGCTGATCGAGTCCCGCCTCACGCCCAACGCGATCTCGGGGATGGGCCTGCTCGGCAACCTGGTCGCCGCCGTGCTGGTCACCCAGCGCCTCTTCTTTCTCGCCGGCGTCGCCTTCGTCCTCGGCTCGGTGATGGACACGCTCGACGGCCGCTACTCGCGGATGTCCGGCAAGGGCACCCTCTTCGGCGCTTTTCTCGACTCCACCCTGGACCGGATCGAGGAGGGCATCGTGCTTGCCGCCGTCGCCGGCTACTTCGCCTCCAGGGGCGAAGACTTCGCCGCGGCGATGTGCGTGGTCGCCGTGCTCGGCTCGCTGATGGTCTCCTACACGCGAGCCCGGGCCGAGGCGCTCGGGGTCGAGTGCAAGGTCGGTTTGGCGACGCGGCCGGTCAGGGTGGTGCTACTTTCGATCGGCCTGATCTTCGCCAAGGGCGCCGGTATCGGCGATTTCGAATTGCTGGCCCCGTCGATCTACGTGATCGCCGCCCTGACGATCGTCACGGTCATCCAGCGGGTATTGCATGTGCGTAACGAGCTTTCCGGCGATGCTTCCGGCGCCCAGGGCGCCGGCGACGAGGCGGAGGAGCTGTAACCAGCAAGGCCGCCGGGTGTGTTCTGCCATCCAGCGCGATCCAGGAGGACTTCCAATTTCATGAGTGAGAGCAACGGAGCAAACGGCAGCACGAACGGTGTCGCCCGCACTGACGAGAAGGTCCGCGTCGCGATCGTCGGCGTCGGCAACTGCGCCAACTCCTTCATCCAGGGCATCCAGTACTACAAGGACGCCGACCCGGCCGACGAAGTTCCCGGCCTGATGCACGTCGAGCTCGGCGGCTACCACGTCCGCGACGTCGAGTTCGTCGCCGCCTTCGACATCGATCAGGAGAAGGTCGGCAAGGACCTCTCCGAGGCGATCTGGTCGGGCCAGAACAACACGATCAAGTTCGCCGACGTCCCCAACCTCGGCGTCAAGGTCGAGCGCGGCATGACCCACGACGGCCTCGGCAAGTACCTGAAAGAGAAAATCACCAAAGCGCCGGGGGAGACCGCCGACATCGTCGGCATCCTCAAGGAGAGCAGGGCCGACGTCCTGGTCTGTTACCTGCCGGTCGGCTCCGAGGACGCGGTCAAGTGGTACGTCGAGCAGGCGCTCGCGGCCGGGGTCGGCTTCGTCAACTGCCTGCCCGTCTTCATCGCCCGCGAGGACTACTGGGACAAGCGCTTCCAGGAGGCCGGGCTGCCGATCATCGGCGACGACATCAAGTCCCAGGTCGGGGCGACGATCGTCCATCGCCAGCTCGCCCGCCTCTTCCATGATCGCGGCGTCCGCGTCGAGCGGACCAGCCAGCTCAACGTCGGCGGCAACATGGACTTCTACAACATGCTCGAGCGCGAGCGGCTCGCCTCCAAGAAGGAGTCGAAGACCAACGCGGTCACCTCGATCATGGGCCACGAGCTGCCCGCCGAGGACGTCCACGTCGGCCCCTCCGACTACGTGCCGTGGCTGACCGACCGCAAGTGGGCGCACATCCGCGTCGAGGGCAAGGCCTTCGGCGACGTGCCGCTGACGGTCGAGCTGAAGCTCGAGGTCTGGGACTCGCCGAACTCCGCCGGCGTCGTCATCGACGCCGTGCGGCTGATCAAGCTGGCTCTGAACAACGGCATCTCCGGCCAGCTCGACGGCCCCTCCAGCTACCTGATGAAGTCGCCGCACACGCAGCGCCCCGACGACGAGGCGCGCGAGCACACCGAGGAGTACATCGCCGCCAACGCCCGTGGCAAGAAGGCGGCCGCCAAGCCCGCCCCCGCGGACGCCCCGAGCACGACCCAGGCCTAGCGCCCGCGTCGATCCGTCCACTCATGAGAGCCCGCCCAGCGCGGGCTCTTATGCTGCAACCGTGCCCCCGGCCGAGCCGCTCTCGATAGCCCAGGTCTCGCCCTTCCGGCGAGGGGTCGAGAACCCGGTCAACCGCTTCGTCGGCCGGCTCTGCGAGGAGCTGGAGGGGCGCGGCCACGAGATCGTCCGGCTCGCGACCGGGGAGCCGGTCAAGCGGCTGCTCAAATCGACGCCGTTCGACATCGTCCACGTCCACGAGCCCTTCGCCCCCAGCGTCTCCTCGGCGGCGCTGCGCCACTCCTACTCGCTCAACGTCGCCACCTTCCACGCGCCGCAGGAGCGGGTGCTCTCGACCCAGGTGGCGCGCCCCCTGGTCGAGATCTTCTTCGGCCGCATCGACGCCCGCACCGTCACCCGGCCGGAGACGGCGGAGCTGCTCGACGGCTACTTCCCGGCCTCCTATGAGCTGATCGAGCCGGGCGGGGGGGAGCGCGACTGGGCCGCGGTCGCGGCCGAGTTCGAGGCGATCTACCGTCGCCTGCTGGCCCGCCGCCATGACGACGCCGGCGACCCCGCGCTGCGCGAGCGGCTCGCCGGGCGCGAGCTGATCGAGGTCGACCTGCACATGCACACCGACCACTCCGGCGACTGCGCGACCCCGGTCGAGGTGCTGCTGCAGACGGCCCGCGACCGCGGCCTCGGGGCGATCGCGATCACCGACCACAACGAGGTCTCCGGGGCGCTGGAGGCGCGGCGGATCGCGGCGGGGATGGATGACATCGAGGTGATCGTCGCCGAGGAGGTGAAGACGGCCGAGCAGGGTGAGGTGATCGGCCTCTTCCTCGAGGAGAAGATCCCCAAGGGGCTGACGATGGCGGAGACGATCGCCGCGATCCGCGCCCAGGGCGGGCTCGTCTACGTGCCGCACCCCTTCGACCGCTTCCACTCGGTGCCCGACTACGAGCACCTGATCGAGATCGTCGAGGAGATCGACATCCTCGAGGTCTTCAACCCACGGGTGGCGGTGACCGCCTTCAACGAGGAGGCCGAGCGCTTCGCCCGCAAGTACCGGATCGTCCCCGGCGCCGGCTCCGACAGCCACGTCGCCCAGGGGCTGGGCAGCGTGCGGGTGCGGATCCACGATTTCGACGGCCCGGCCGAGTTCCTCGAGGCGATGCGCGACGCCGACATCACCCGCAAGCACAAGAACCTCGTCTACGTGCAGACCCTGAAGCTGCTGCAGACCGCCGGTCGCCCGAAGGCGCCGAAGCGGCGCGTTCCCGACGCCAAGCCGGTGCGCGGCGGCAAGCCCCGCAAGCGGGGCTCGGCGAGCAAGAGCTGATGCAGGGGGCCCGCGGCAAAGGAGCCGCGCCCGGCTCGTCAAAGATGGAGTCGCCGATGCGAAGCACCGACGACGAGATCCGCGAGAAGTACCTCGAGCGCGCGATCCGCGAGCTCAACCAGATGAGCCGCGAGATCCAGGACTGCCAGCACTGCCCGCGCGGCAAGCTGATGCCGGTGCTCGGCTCCGGCCACCCGCAGGCCGACATCTTCATGCTCAAGCAGGCGCCGATGACGGCGGAGATCGAGGAGGGCGTCGCCTTCTACGGCCGCGCCGGCAACGCGCTGATGAAAAGCTTCAAGCGGCTCGGGATCGACCCGCTGGTCGTCTACGGCACCCTCTGCGTCAAGTGCCCGATCGCCGAGCCCGACCTGGCCGCCCAGGAGTGCGTTGCCCGGCTGATCGAGGAGATGGCGATCGTGCAGCCGAAGGTCGTCGTGATCATGGGCGAGCCGGCGCTGCGCATCCTCAACGGCCTCCAGGTACCGCTCTCCCGCACCGTCGAGCAGCGCGAGGGCGAGATCCAGGCCTTCACCCCCACCATCGACGCCCTCTACGTGCCCGACATCGACGACTCCCTCGACGAGGAGGGGGCCAAGCAGCGCTTCTGGCGCGCCTTCAAGACGCTCGGCGTCTGGTACGACGATTTGCCGCCGTACTGAGGCTAGGGAGCGGCGGCCGCGGCGACCGCGGTCATCGGCTCGACCTTGGCGCTGGCCAGGCCCCTGACGACGATCGTGTCCAGGGGGCCTTCGTAGGCGGCGAGCTGGGACTGGGCGTCGTCGCGGTCGGCGGCGGCGATGCCGACGGTGCCCTCGGGCTCGCCGAGGCGGTCGAAGTGGTTGCGGTAGCCGGGGTGGAGGTCGCGGTAGAAGGACTCCTCCTTGGCCAGGCGCTCGTCGGCGTCGGGGCCGACCGCGGTGCGGACGTAGCCGAAGACGGCGGGGGCCTCGCGGCCGGCCTCGCGGGCTCCCGCCTCGACCTTCTCGCGGGCGCCGGCGGCGAAGTCCGGGGTCATCCAGTTGAAGAAGGCGCCGTCGAACTCGGCGCCGGCCAGGGCGCACATCTTCGGGCCCATCGCGGCGAGCACGAGGCGGATGCCCGGCAGCGCCTCGCGCAGTTCCGGAAGCGACTCGCGCATCTTCGTCAGCGGCTTCTCGGAGAAGCCGGCACCGACGCCGAGCCAGAGGCGGGCGGGGTCGAGGCCGGTGCGCTCGATGTCGGCGGCGATCGCCTCCGGCGAGGTGCGGTCGAGGGCGATCACGGCGACGCCGAGGTCGAGCCGCGGTGCCGCCTCGGCGAACACCGCCAGCGTCTCCAGGCCCTTGGCGCCGGGGTGGTCGTTGGACCAGACGGAGCCGTAGCCGAGCTCGGCGCAGCGCGCCGCCAGCGGGCGAGCCACCTCCGGATCGAGCCCCGCGGCAACTCCGAAGGCGCGGCTCACGCCTTCTCCAGCAGCGCCACGCACTCGATGTGCGGGGTCTGGGGAAACATGTCGACCGGCCTCACCCGCGTCAGCCTATAACCGGCCTCGACCAGCTGGGCCGCGTTGGGGGCGAGCGTGGTCGGGTTGCAGGAGACGTAGACGATCTTCTTCGCCTCGCACTCGATCAGGCGGCGGACGATCTTCTGCGAGAGGCCGGCCCGCGGCGGGTCGATGACGACGACGTCGGGCTTGCCCGCCTGGACGATCAGGGGGCGGACGCCGGTGCGGGCGTTGGCGGAGTGGAAGTGGATGTTCTCGACCTTGTTGCGCTTGGCGTTGCGCTCCGCGTCTTCGATCGCCTCGGGGACGATCTCCAGCCCCCAGACTTCGCCGGCCTGCCCGGCCATGGTCAGGCCGATCGTGCCGATCCCGCAGTAGAGGTCGAAGACGCGCTCGTTGCCGGTCAGGCCGGCGAGCTCGGCGGCGACCGCGTAGAGGCGCTCGGCCATCTCGGTGTTGGTCTGGAAGAAGGCGCCGTGGGACATCTCCAGCCGCAGCCCGCAGAGCTCCTCGCGCAGGCGCTCCTCGCCGAGCGCGCCGGTCGGCCCGTCGGTGCCGCCGGAGTCGCCCTCGATCGCGGTGTGGAGGTCGACCGGTGGCCGCGGCAGGCGCGCCGCGGAGGTGACGAGGCGGGTCTGGATCTGGCCGGTCCGTTTGCCCTCGCGGACGACGAGGTTGCGGAGGATGCCCTCGCGGGTGTGGCCGTCGTAGGCCGGGATCGAGTCGAGCCTGGCCCAGTCGCGGACCGCGTTGCGGGCGGCGTTGCCGGCCTCGGAGGCGAGTTGGCAGTCGTCGACGTCGACGATCAGGTCCCAGCGGCCGCGGGCGTGGAAGCCGAGCGCCAGCTCCTCTCCCTCGCTCTGGCCGAAGGAGTACTCGAGCTTGTTGCGGTAGCGCCACTGCTGCTCGGCCGGGACGATCTGTTCCAGCTCGAAGCCCTCGAGGTCGCCGATCCGCCGCAGCGCCTCGGCGACCTGGTTGCTCTTGTGGGCGAGCTGGCTCTCGTAGGGGAGGCCCTGCCAGGGGGCGCCGGGGCAGGGCTCGCCGCCGTGGGTGCAGCGGTCGGGGATCCGTTCCGGCCCCGCCTCGAGCAGCTCGACCGCCCGCGCCTCGGCGAAGCGCTTCTTCGCTTTGGTGACCTCGACCTTGACGCGGTCGCCCGGCAGGGCGCCGGAGACGAAGACGACGAAGCCGTCGGCACGGGCGAGGCCGCGCCCGCCGAAGGCGAGCGAGTCGACCTCGACCTCAAGCAGCTCGCCGCGACGCGGGCCGCGGGCCGCCGGCTTCTCGCCGGAGGCCTGCTCCACGCTAACCGAGTTTTTTCCGCGCTCGGCGCGCTGCCTGGGTGGCCTGTTTGCGCACGGTGCGGACCGGCTCGGCGCGGCCGCCGACCTCTTTGCGGGCCTGCTTGACCAGGCGCTCGAGCTCACCGAGGAGCGAGTCGGTCTGCTTGCGGCCGCGCTTGAACAGGTCGCTGAGCATCTTCTCGGCGTCGCCGCGGGTCATGCGGCCGCGCTTGACGGCGTCGTCGACGACCTCCTGCAGGCGGTCGCGGCTGAGCGTGACGCTCTGCTCGAGGCTCTCGCGGAACTGGGCGACGCTCTTGTCGAGGCCGCTCGTCGCTTTGCTGCTGGCGCGTTTCGGAGCGGCTCTTTTGGTGGCGCGTTTAGCCGAAGATCTTTTGGGACTGGCTTTTTTGGCGGAGGCTTTTTTCGGAGCCGCCCTTTTGGATTTCGCCGCGGCTTTTCTCGCTTTGGCTTTCGGTTTCGCGGCTGACGCTTTTTTGCTGGTTTTCGCGGCTGCTTTTTTCTCGGCCATCTCGACTGCCTCCAGAGGGAAGTTTGCGCGGCGGGTGTGCGCTTCGACTATGTCAACTCCGCAGCATCAGAGGCTCTTTGGCATCGAAGCGGGCGGCAAGTGGCGCGTGGTCGGAGAGCCGCAGCGCCCTGCCGTCGAGCGGCAGCTCGCGCCGCTCCGGCGGCCAGGCGGCCGGCGGCTCGAGCACCTCGAGGCCGCGGCTCAGCAGGTGGTCGATCGCCCGCGGCGCGGTCGGCGCCGCCAGCCCGAAGTCCTCGCGCAGGCGCTCGAACACCCCGGGGTTCTCGGCCGGGCGCAGGTTGAGGTCGCCGCCGAAGATCAGCGGCGACCCCGCGGCGAACTCGCCGGCGGCGCGGGCGGCGTGCAGCACGTCCTCGCTGGCCAGCTCCGGGCGGTCGTTGGTCGCGTGCAGATTGGCGATGCACAGCCCCGAGGCGGTCCGGGTCATCGCCATCGAGCGGCGCTCCGGCTCCCCGGCGTGGATCGTCAGGTCGCGCCGCTCGACGATCCCGCCGAGCCGGCCGGGCACCCGCACCAGGGTCAGGTTGGAGCCGCCCTCGCCCGACGCCATCAGGTCTGGGTTCTGGCGCGCCAGCAGCCCCCGCAGCGGCCCCAGCGCGTTGCGCGAGGTCAGCGCCCGGTGCGCTTCGGCCCCGCAGGCCTGGGCCAGCGGCACGGCGAAGCGGGGCGGGCACTCCTGCAGCAGGGCGACGTCCCAGGCCCAGCTGGAGAGCAGCGTCGCGAACTCGGCGGTGAGGTCGCGGTTGACCTGGACGTGGGTCTCGTTGCGCTCGTCGATCCGCAACAGCCGCGAGCGCCAGCTGCGCAGCTGCGGGTCGGGCGGGAAATCCCGTCCGTGGAAGAGGTTCCAGGCGAGGGCGGTGAGCTCCACGGTCCGTAGTATCCGCCGCTTGAAGCGGGACTTCCTCACCGGCGAAGAGCTCGGGGCCTTCGAGCTCGGCAAGTTGCTCGACCGCGCGCTGGAGCTGAAAGCCGGCCGCGGCGAGCGGGTCGGCGGCGATTCGCTGGCCGGGCGCAGCATCGCCCTCGTCTTCCAGAGGCCCTCGACGCGGACGCGGATCTCCTTCGAGGTCGGCGTCGCCGAGCTGGGCGCGACGCCGATCGTCCTGCGCGGCGACGAAATGCAGTTCTCGCGCGGCGAGTCGGTCGGCGACACGGCGAGGGTGCTGTCGCGCTACGTCGACGCGATCGTCATCCGCTCCGGCTCCCACGAGGCGGTCGCCGAGCTGGCGGCCGGGGCCGACGTGCCGGTCGTCAACGGCCTGACCCCGCTGCACCACCCCTGCCAGGCGCTCGCCGACCTGCTCACCCTGCGCGAGCGCTTCGGCGAGCTCGACGGGCTGCGCCTCGCCTATGTGGGGGACGGCAACAACGTCGCCCGCTCGCTGGCGGTGCTCGGCGAGCTGGCCGGGGTCGAGGTCGTCGTCGCGGCGCCGCCCGGCTACCAGCTGGAGGAGGGCCACGACGTGAAGCTGACCGGCGACCCGCGCGCCGCGGCCGACGGGGCCGACGCTCTCTATACGGACGTCTGGGTCAGCATGGGCGACGAGGCCGAGGCCGAGCGCCGCCGCTCCGACCTGGCGCCGTTCCGCCTCGACGGCGACCTGCTGGCGGCGGCCAGGGAGCGTGCCGTCGTCCTCCACTGCCTGCCCGCCCATCCGGGCGAGGAGATCAGCGCCGACGTCCTCTACGGCGAGCGCTCCGCGGTCTGGGACCAGGCCGAGAATCGCCTCCACGCCCAGAAGGCCCTCCTGGAGACCCTCCTTGCGCGGTAGTCATTTCAACCGGATAGCGGATGAAATGACTGCCGCGGTCGGGGGGTAGGGAGCGCATGTACCCGCACCTCGAGATCGGCCCGCTGACGCTGCAGACCTTCGGCCTGATGTTCGCTCTCGCCTTCCTCTCCGCCGGAGCGCTGATCTGGCGGCGGCTGGGGGAGATCGGCAAGCCGCCGGACTGGGCCTACGAGATGGGCTTCGCGGCTTTGATCGGCGGCGTCGTCGGCTCCCGCGTCTACTTCCTCGTCCAGAACTACAGCGAGGTCAAGGACGACCTGCTCGGCAACCTCTTCTCCGGGGCGGGCCTGGTCTGGTACGGCGGTGCCATCGGCGGCACCCTCGCCGTCCTCGCCTGGGCCTGGTACCGGGACTTCCTCGGCCTCGCTCTGCTCGACCTGGCGGCGCCGGCGCTGGCGCTGGGCTACGCGATCGGCCGCTGCGGCTGCCAGCTCTCCGGCGACGGCGACTACGGCAAGCCCTTCAACGGCTTCGGCGCGATGTCCTACCCGCACGGCACCGTCCCGACCGACCGCCCCGTCTACCCGACACCGGTCTACGAGACGCTGGCGATGGGGCTCGGCACCTGGATCCTCTGGCAGCTGCGCGACCGGGTCCGGGCCGGGGTCCTCTTCGCCCTCTACCTCGTCTACGCGGGGGCCGAGCGCTTCCTGGTCGAGTTCATCCGCCGCAACACCTCCGAGGCGCTCGGGCTCACCTCGGCGCAGCTGGAGAGCCTCGCAATGGTTGTGGCGGGGATCGTCTGGATCGCCGTCGTCAAGCGGCGTCACGGTAGCCTCACCCGTCCGATCGCCAACTTGGAGGGGAGCAAAGAGCCGTGGCAGCTGTCGACGTGAGAAGTGGGGAGGAGCCCTCGGCGCAGACCGTCAGCGCCGTGCTCGACGCGGCGGCCGAGCGGATTGCCGCGGCGGGGGTCGAGAACGCCCGCGCCGACGCCGAAGCGCTGGTCGCCGACGCGATGGGCGTGAAGCCGGAGAACCTCTCCGTCGACAGCGCCGGCGCGGTCCCGGCCGAGGTCGCCGCGGCGATCGAGGAGCGGGTCGGCCAGCGGGTCGAACGCGAGCCGATGGCCTACATCCTCGGCCGCGCGCCCTTCCGCGGCCTCGAGATCGCCGTCGACAAGCGCGTCCTCTGGCCGCGCCGCGAGACCGAGCTGCTGGTCGAGGTCGGCGCCGGGCTGCCCGAGGGCGCCCGCGTCCACGAGGTCGGCACCGGCTCGGGCGCGATCGCCCTGGCCCTGCTCTCCGAGCGTCCCGACCTGCGGGTCACCGCCTCCGACCTCTCGCCGGAGGCGGCCGAAGCGGCGCGCGAGAACGCCGAGCGGCTCGGCCTCGACCTCGACGTCAGCGTCGCCACCGGCATCCCCGACGGCCTCGAGGGCGTCGACCTGGTCATCGCCAACCTTCCCTACGTCACCGACGCGACCATCTTCGAGCGCTCGCCGGAGATCCAGAAGGAGCCGCGGATCGCGGTCACCGGCTCCTGCGGCGAGGACGGCCTCGGCGTCATCCGCGGCCTGATCGCGGAAACGCCCTCCGGCTGGAAGCTGGCGATGGAGCACGACACTCACCACGGCCCGGCGATGCGCGAGATGCTGCGCGACGCGACTACCCTTCAGGACCATGAAGGTGATGAGCGGGTGACTGTCGGCTTCGCTCCATGAAGCCCGGCTTGAAGCGATGAGCGAGGCCCCGCCGCGGGCCGGGGAGACGCCGCCCGCCGCGGGCGATCGCTCCGGGGCCGCAAGTGAGGCGCAGCGCCGCGCCAAGGTCGAGCGGCTGCGCGCGGCCGGGATCGACCCCTACCCGCACTCCTTCGAAGGCCGCACCCATGCCGAGGAGATCCTCGCCGCCCACGATCCCGCCGAGCTGGGGGAGGGCGAGCACGAGCAGTTCACCTACCGGGTGATGGGCCGGGTGACCGGCAAGCGCGGCCACGGCAAGGTCGTCTTCCTCGACGTCCGCGACATCACCGGCTCGATCCAGGCCTACGCTCGCCGCGACGCGCTGGGGGAGGAGGCCTTCGGGCGGATCGAGGACCTCGACGTCGGCGACCTGGTCGGCGTCGAGGGCCCGGTCTACGTGACCAAGCGCGGCGAGCTCGCTGTCAGCGTCCGCGAGTGCACGCTGCTCGCCAAGGCGCTGCTCGACCCGCCCGACCTCTTCCACGGCATCTCCGACCCCGAGCTGCGCTTCCGCCAGCGCGAACTCGACCTCATGGCCAACGAAGAGTCGCGTGAGATCTTCAAGAAGCGGGCGAAGCTGACCGCGGCGATCCGCGGCCACATGAACGAGCGCGGCTGGGTCGAGCTGGAAACGCCGGTCCTGCAGCGGCTGACCGGCGGCGCCGCGGCGCGCCCCTTCGTCACCCACCACAACGCGCTCGACCGCGAGCTCTTCCTGCGCACCGCGACCGAGCTCTACCTGAAGCGGGCGATCGTCGGCGGCTTCGAGGACGTCTACGAGTTCGGCAAGTTCTTCCGCAACGAGGGCATGTCCCCCCAGCACAACCCCGAGTTCACGATGCTGGAGATGTTCGTCGGCGGCGCCGACTACAACGGTGTCATGGAGTTCGTCGAGGTGCTGGTGGCGAGCGTCGTCGAGCAGGTGATGGGGACGACCGTGGTCGAGCGCGACGGGGTGGAGATCGACTTCGCCGCGCCCTGGCCGCGGGTGGTCCTGCGCGACGAGCTGCTCAGGGAGACCGGCGTCGACATCTATAAGGCGAGCCGCGAGGAGCTGGCCGAGCTGGCCGGCGACGACGCCGAGGAGAACGACGACTGGGCCGGCCTGGTCGACACCCTGCAGGGCAAGCTGATCGAGCCGAAGCTGATCCAGCCCACCTACATCACGGTGCTGCCGATCGACATCTGGCCGCTGGTCAAGGTCCACCCCGACGACCCCAAGGTCTGCGAGGCCTTCGACGGCATCGTCGCCGGCATGGAGATCGTCGGCGGCGGCACCGACATCAACGACCCGGTCGAGCAGCGCCGGCGCTTCATCGGCCAGCGCGAACGCCAGGAAAAGGGCGCCGAGGCCGACCCCCACCCCCACGACGAGGAGTTCGTCAAAGCCCTCGAATACGGCATGCCGCCGGCGAGCGGCGTCGGCCTCGGCATCGACCGCCTGCTGATGATCATGACCGGCTCGAAGACCCTGCGAGACGTGATCATCTACCCGGCGATGCGCGAGGCCAAGGGCGACTAGCCCGCCGCGCTTCCGCGCCAGCGCCGTCGCGAGCCCGCGCCCGAGCTCACGGCTGATGCCCATCACCAGCGCCACGCTCCAACCTCGCTGCGCGGGTAATGTTCCCCACGGGCGCCCGTAGCTCAGTGGTCAACGGCTCCTTACGGGGGGCCAAAGAGCGTCGGTCTTTCAAGCCGAAGGTCGCGGGTTCGACTCCCGTCGGGCGCATCGTCGTGGACGCTAGTTGTGGTGCGGAATCTGGCTCTCGGAGCGGGTTTGCGGCTGGCCGAGCCTACTTCTGGCAGAAGGCCAACACAGGCCAGCGAAAGCCAGTAAAGGCCTGTTTTCGACCCCTTTCGTTCCCTAGACGTTCCCTACAGACCAGAAGTTTCGGGGTCGAAATCAGCCTTCGTCGGGACCGATCCCGAACCTGGATCTGCCAATTTAACCGGCGCCACCACCGATCGTCGACCTCGGTGCGGCTTTCGGGAGTCCTGACCATGCCCCGCGGCGAGAAGCCCCTCTTCTTGTTCAGCGGCCGTCCGCTCGATGGCGCTCCTCGACTGGCAGCAACGACTGAAAATCGCGGTGTCGCGGGTTCGAATCCCGCCCTCGCCATTAAAAGCCCTGCAAATAGCCGTATTTTGAATGATGGGCGCTGTGACGTAAGCGCTTCACTCCGGACCTCAGGCGCAGCATTGGGTCACCAATGGGTCATCGAAAATGGTCGGCAACGACAGGCGCCCACAGCACGCCGGTCACAGCGCGGGCCTCATCGTCACGACAAGACCTCACTGCGGCCTCAAACCTCGTGTGATGTCTGAGGTGACCACGGACCGACTGGGATCGGCAAATCTGGCTGAAGACTGGCGCAGTCACCTCGCCCCTTGCCCAGGAATGCGAGCAAGAAGGTGGATGCGCAGGTGACCCCAGACCCGAGGCCCAGATCTACCGAAGCACGGTGCATATTGCGGTCAGAGGGACACCCGAGATACGCTCTCCGGCTCGAATGAAGTCCGGGAGCCCGTCGGGAGATGATCGCCTGAACTGCGTCAGCCTTTTCTCGGGCTGCGGCGGGTTGGACCTTGGATTTATGTCTGGAGGATTCCAGATTGAAGTTGCCGCAGACAACGATCCGATCGCGGTCATGAATCATCGCAAGAACCTTCCCTCGAAGATGGAACGAATCGATCTGTCCGAGGAGCTTCCGTCCACCGGCGGGCCGGTGGACGTCCTGGTCGCCGGGCCACCTTGCCAGGGGTTCTCGACGCTTGGACGGCGAGATCCTGAGGATCCCCGGAACGAGCTTCTCGAGATACCGGCCGAAGCGGCAAGAGTTCTGGCGCCGAGATTTTTCGTGCTCGAGAACGTGGCTGGCGTCAGATCGGGTCCTCATGCCGCTCGGCTCAAGCGCTCAGCTGAGCGCCTTAAGGGTCAGGGCTACAAGGTGATGACGCTCGACCTCGAGATGGATCAGTTCGGCGTACCCCAGCGGCGGAGAAGGGTCATCCAACTCGGATGGCGCGGCGACGGGGAGTTCCGCCTCGGGGAGCGACGCAAGCCGACTCCGTCCATCGGAGGGGCCCTGGAACGGCTGGACGGTGTCGCCAATCACAATCCGACCCTGCTCTCTCCTGGAACCCGCTCGGCGCGGATCGCACGGCGGATCGGTCAGGGTCAGAAGCTCTGCAATGTGCGCTCCGGGACGTCCTCGGTGCCGACGTGGACCATCCCAGATGTATTTGGCCGCGTCTCGGATGTCGAGGTTCAGGTGCTCGTTGCCCTATCGCGAGCGAGAAGGCGAGATCGGAAGAGGGACTGGGGCGACGCCGATCCCGTGACGGCGCGGCAGCTCACCAGCGATGTCGGCTTTCCCACCCACCGGCATCTCTGCCGTCTCCTACGTGCCGGTTATGTTCGCCGGGCGGGGGACTCGGAATGGGATCTGACCCATACGTTTAATGGAAAGTATCGTCGCCCGAAGCTCTCCAGTCTCGCTCCCGCCGTCGACACCCGGTTCGGAGATGAGCACTATGTGGTCCACCCCACGGAAGACAGGGCATTCACCGTGCGGGAGGCCGCCAGGATCCAGGGCTTCCCTGACACATATGAGTTCTACGGGACCGATCGCGAGCAGCGGAGAATGGTGGCCAACGCGGTCCCGCCTCCGATGGCGAGTGCCCTTGCGGAGAGCATCAGGGATCACCTGGTGAACGCCCGATGAGCATCGACAGACGCGACTGGTCGGACGCGGAGCAGGAATTGTTCTCCCGCCTCACCTATCTCGACGGCCAGCTCTTCTCCGAGTACGCTCCGGCACGGGAACTGCCGTCTTTCGACCACCGCCTCCAAGAGTGGCTGAACGGGCCCGGTGACGAACCCGATCGGCGTCGTCTCTTCTCTCTCCTCGGACATCTCTACTTCATCGGTCAGAAGGAGCTCGACGTCCTTTACCGGAAGGCGTTCCGTGCAGACGTCATGTGGTGGCTGACGCCCTCGGAGGTCCATATCGACGATGCGTCTTTCCCCGCGGCGCTGACCGAGGCCCTGGATCAGACCTGGTTCTGCCCGATTACGGACAGCATGAACATCGCGCACTTTCATCACATCAACGGAATCCGCGAACGCGACCTTCGGCCTGAGTGGCGAGCGCTGGCGAAATTGGGAGACCGCGATCGCGTGGCGGCGCACATGGGCGCCCAAGGCTTCCGCCGGCTGGTCCTCCTCGAGGACTTCGTGGGGACCGGGAATCAGGCCAAGTCCACCATCGAATGGACGCTGGACAATTTCCCCGACCTGCCGCTGCTCGTCTGCCCGCTCGTGATCTGTCGCGCCGGGCTGGACGCGCTTCGGGGGCAAGTCCGGCAGCGTCCGGACTCCGAGATCAGACCGGGGGTCGTGGTGCCTGATCGCTGCGCGATCGGCCCGCCCGCCCAGCCGTCCGAGCCTGACGACTTCCCGGAGCTGAGGGATCTGTTGATGCGACTCGTCACCCTGGTCGATGCGCCCGGGAGCAGCGATGAGGAGCGCGCGTTCGGCTACGGCTCGATCGGGGCCTTGACCGTCCTGTTCACCAATTGCCCGAACAACGCACCGCCGGTCCTCCATCACTCCGACTCTCCGACCTGGAACTCGCTCTTTCCGCGGGTGATCCGCGCATGACGATGGACGCCGCACCGATCAATCCGTTCGATTCGTTGTATGTCACCGAGACCATCGATCCCGAGAGCTTCGTGTCGGTGTTCAGTCCGTTCATAGTGCACGACACGTCGAGTCTCTTCCAGGCGGGAAACGTCGTCCTCGTGGGAACCCAGGGAAGCGGGAAGAGCATGCTCCTCAGTCTGTTGAAGCCGGAGACCCGCGTCGCCTACGCGAGAGCCGAACAGGCGTTTCCGATCGAGCCGGAGGCCGGGGGGCGATTCATCGGTGCAGGCGTGAATCTCACCCGGAGCGGCGCGATCGATTTCGGGCAGCGCCCGATCGCCGACGGGCCGGACAACGCCGATGCGGCGGCCGCCTATTTCGGCGACTTCCTGAACTACTGGATCGTGGAAGACCTGCTCCTCACCCTTCGCATCCTGCTCGACTGTCCCGCCGCCGCCGATGGCGCAGGAGTCGTCCCGGGCGCCGAGGACCACCTCGATGAGTTCGCCTCGGAGCTGGCGAGGGAGGACTGCTGGTTGGGTGCGCTGGACGGCACCTCGTCATTCGCCGGCCTGATCGATCGACTCCGGGCTCGTATCACCGGATATCGGAACTTCTTCAACTACAACTCGGAGACCCTGGGCTCGGAGATCTCGCGTCACAAGACCAGTGCCGGTGAGCCCATCTCGGTCTCCGCCGGATTGCTCCGGTCCCGTGGCCTGCTGCGGGACGACGCGAATCTGTTCGTCCGGATCGACCAATACGAGGAGCTCGGTCGACTCGACGAGTGGCAGGAACTCGACTACGCGGAGGGATTCGCATCCGTCATCCACAAGATGCTCGGCCTCAGGGATCCGCGCGTCTCCTACCGCATCGGCACGAGGCGGCACGCCTGGCCCGAGAGCCCACGCATGCAGGGCACTACCGCGGTCCTCGAGGAGCTCAGGAACTTCAAGATCGTCGACCTCGATGACATCCTCATGCCGTCCGAGCACCGCAGGTCATTTCCGAAATTCGCCGAAGACGTCTTTCGTCGCCGGCTTCGCTGGGCCGGCTACCGCGTCGGCACGGAGACCCAGGGCATCGTCCGGGAGGTGTTCGGCCCGAGCCCGCGCCCGAACGAGAGGGCGGATATATACGTCGGCTCGCGTCGATACATCCCACCCAAGGCATCCGAGTGGCCGGAGGAGATCCAGACCCTGCTGATGCGGACCGCAGAGCAGAGTCCACTCGACTGCGTGCTGGCAGAAGCCTATCTTCGCCAGCGTGGGACCGAGGACATAGATCCGGCCGCCGGGTCCCAGCCATGGATCGACAGGCAGTGGTGGCGGAAGGAGCGGACCGCGCAGGCGCTCTTACAACTTGCGGCCAGGCAGCGTCAGAGGATGATCTGGTGTGGGGCGGAGGACGTGCTGGCCCTGTCTGGCGCGAACATCCTGGTGTTCGTCAGCCTCTGCCAGTCGATCTGGGATGCTTACCTGAGGGCCGAGGAATCACCGCAATCGTCCTCGGCGCTGCCGAGCATCCGCGACAGGTACGTTCAGGACGAGGGCATCTACCAGGCGAGTCGTTATTGGCACCGTAAGGTGCGCACCGACCCGGACGGCGACTCGCGCCTCCGCTTCGTCGACCATGTCGGCCAGCTCTTCCGTGAGTGGCTTCGCGTCGACACGCGAATGAGCTATCCGGGTCACAACGGGTTCTCTCTCGACGGGGCCGAGCTGCGGGCTGACAAGCAGCTGAGGGAGTTTCTCCAGCAGGCTGCCTCCTACGGTGTGCTCGTTGATCGGAGTCACTCGACCCGCAACCGGGGTGGGAACAGGAGGCACAAGTGGTATCTGGCGCCGATCTATTCACCTTATTTTCAGATCCCGGCCTCTCATGTGAAGGAGCCGAAATACGTGGGCATCGCGGATCTTCGGAAATGGCTCGCCGAGGCGGGCGTCCCCGGCTTCCTTCCGGGCTCTCGGCCCGGTCGGCGCGACAGGGAGGATGAGGGCCAGGAGTCCCTGTTCGGGACAGGCGAGGACTGATTGACCCAGTTCACTGACAGGCCGTGGGGGCGGCTTGATTGGGTTCTCGATCGGATGGCGCCCCGGGATTGGCACGTCGTGTCCTGCCTGGGCACGGAGGAACGCTGTTTCGCGGCTATGACCCAGCTGGCGACGCGGGGGCAGCTGGACCGCGCCACCCTCGTCAACATCGTCGAGCCCGAAGGTCACCCCGGGGCCTCCGAGATCAAACGCCTGAAGGAGGATCGGGAACGGGAACTGACGGTGCCTCCGCTGAGTGGGCTGCCGATCGAACTCTCGGCCCACGCCCTGCTGGAGCCCTACCACAAGATCGTCGAGGCCACGCGGGCGGCGGCGAAAGGGAGCGCGCACCTGTGGCTCGACATCACCGCGCTACCGAAGCGCTTCTTCTTTCCGATGCTGAAGATCCTGCTTCGCACCGAGGGCCTCGAGGATCTGGTGGTCACCTACTCCATGGCGGAGAGCTATGCCGACGGCGACCTACATCAGGACATCCAGTCGCCCGAGTTCCTCCCGCTCTTTGCACCCGACTTCCGAGAGCAGCGAGGGGGTGCGGAGGGCCTGATCGCGTCGATCGGCTTCGAGTCCTCGGGGGTGATCCAGATCCTCGACCAGAGTGACTATGCGCCCGTGACGGTGCTGTTCTCCTATCCGGCCCCACCGCCGTTCTTCGGTCGAAACTGGGACTTCGTCCGGTACGCCGCAAAAAGCATCGCCGTGGGCCAGCTGGATTTCCAGGGCGTAAGCGTGATCGACGTGCCATCCGTTTTCGATGTGCTGGCGACGAAGATGGCGGGCGCAGGCAAGTCCTATATCTGTGCACCATATGGTCCCAAGCCGGTGTCTCTCGCGATGTGCCTGTACGCAGCAGGGCCGGGCGCCGATCGGGCCGCCGTCATGTATACGCAGCCGAAGTACTACAACCCTTCCTACAGTTCCGGTGTCCTGAGTGACGAGGCGGGCAGTGTGATCTACGCCTATCCGGTGGTCCTCAATGGGGTCAACCGCTACGACTGAGCTGTTGCGGTGAATCGAGAAGTCGAAATCTGCCTGGCGAACCTCTGGCCGCCCTGGGGGTCGCGCCGCCTCACGGGAGCGGGACCTCAAGGTGCGCCCGACTGCCCGGAGCTGTGCGACGGGGCGGTCCCGGAGACTCGTCGATCGGGCGGATCGGCGCCGGACGCCCGGATAGGCGGGTCGGTTCGTCCGGGGACTCCGCGTCGGGTCGCGAGCGGCAAGTGATCGTCGGTCGGGTGGCTTTGGGTACCCTGCGGGCGTGGAGGACGTGGACCGGGGGGACCGAGAAACACCGGGCGCACGGGACCGGGCGGCTCCATGTCTCCACCCGGTTCGTCCGCGCTCCAATAAGAGGGCGCCGGGATGAGCGACGGCTCGATCACCGGGCGGGCGAAGGCCCTGTTCGGCTTCTCGGATGTCGAGCCGGAGTCCGACGTCGTCGCCGAGCCCGATCGAAGCCTGAGGGCGCCACAGGTCCCCGCGTCGCCCGAGCCCGAACAGGAGGAGCAGGACACGCCGGAGCCCGCGGATCCACTGCGCGGGAGGTTGCAACGGGAGCTGGACCAGGGCGTGGCGCTCGAGCAGCGACTCCGGAACCCGCTCGACGCGATGGGTGCGGCGGTCTTCGCCGGGCGGCGGACCACGGCAGAAGACGTCGATGTCTGGGAAGCCAGGGTCGCGCGCCTCCTCCGCGATCGGCCGCGCACCCTCTCCCTCTTCCGCTACGAAGAGCCCGAGAATCCGCTGCTCGGTCTCGCGACGAACCCGTTCGAGGGGCAGCTGGGCAGACGGCTTCGAAATCGAGTCGCTCAACTCGAGACGATCATCAAGGACCTCTGAGACGTCGGGTGTCCGGCCTCGACTTCTACTCGACCGCGGCCCAGGTGATGCCGGTCCTCTTCATCACCCTTGTGTTGGAGACCGTCCGCTCCGACCAGAAACCGGTCCGCCTCAGCGTGCTGCTGATCTGCGGCACGGCCCTGATCGCCGAGGCGCTCTCGCTGCAGGTCCTGGCGGACGGAGACCCTTCGTCCCTCAAGGCGACGGTGATCGGCGAGTGCCTCTGGATCGCGGGGGTCTTCCTGGTGACGCGGATCCTGCTGCAGGCGTTCACGGCGGTGGCGAGCGATCCGGGCGAACGCGACGACACCAACTTGATCGCCGTGGGCGGCGTGGTGGCGCTCGCCGTCGGCGTCGTCGCCATCCCCTTCTTGTGATGGGAACGGGAGGAGTGGGCGTCCGGATCTAGCGACCCGCTCGATATTCGTGCCAGTCTCGAGCAAGGCCGAGCAGCAACCGGCAGACACCGATGATCGCGACGACCGTCGCGAGAGCGAACGCGATGTGGACTTCCGTGCCAGACAGCGGGTGCAGCAGGGCGAGCACCGCCGCGGGGCTGACCGAAAGGGCATGGAGCGACCTTGAAATCACAAGCTCACCCCTCTCCGAGGGTAAGCATCCCTAGACATTTCTGTCAAGGGGCGAGGATGCTGTTTCTCGCAGATGCTGGCCATCGCCTCTACCTCGTAAGTTGGCGCGGACATTCGCGAACGACTATCCGCCGCCGACGCTGACACCAAGCCACTTAGGCAGGATTCGGCCTTGACTCCTAGGCTGCGTGTGGTCCCGTCTTTTTTGAAGCTTCACCTTCTCCTTCATGCCCTCGGCCAGTCAGTCGAGAACTCGAGTCGCCACTGGAAAGTCCGGATCCCGGCCATCTGCTCGTGGGGGCTTCGACGCGAAACCCCTGCCTTTCCTCTATTAAGGACAGAGCAGCTCTGTCGCAGGCTCGAGCGCACGCTGGCGCGGACTCTTGCCACTGGCAGAATCATCGGCGCGTCCTCAAGGCCAGGCCACCTGGTGGTCGCGAAAGCTCGCAAGGGAGGAATGGTGGCCGTGAGGCGGCCGACGACGTACCGGAACTAGACTCCCCCACCACCTATGAATCGCGCCGGGGGGGTCAGCGCAGGGGAGCTGCTGCTCTACCGCTTCAAGGGTCGCGCGCTCAAGCTGTGCGTGAGCCTCGGTGTCGGCTTGTCGGCCGCCGCGCTCCTGCCGGCCCTACTGAGCACCGAGGATCGCGGACGCCGCTTCGCCGCGGTCGCCCTGCTCCTGATCTTCTGGCTTCTCGCGGACCGTCTCCGAAGACGCAGCAACTGGGTCCCGGACGTGCTCGTGGACCGACGGTGGGTGCTGGTGGCTGCCGCTCTCACCGCCGTGCCCTACGCGATCGACGGCCACGCTCAGTCGGACGCATTCATGGGGCTCGCGCCGCTGGCAGGCGTCGCTGCGACGACGTGCCGTCGGCGGGAGGTGATCGCGTTCGCCGCGATCTCGATCGGCGCATACCTCGGCGGAGTGATACTCGGCGGGGGCGGCATCGGGGTCCTCACGGCTGCCGAGCGCCCCTTCGACGGCGTCCAACAGGTTGCTGCGATCGCCGCCTGTTGCGGACTTTCGGCATTCGCCGTGCTCGGCTTTCGCCGCTTCACCGAAGGGATGCCGGGCGCCGTCGAGCCCGATGCCCCGGTCGAGGGAGACACCGTGACCTCACCCTCCGAGACCGAGGAGCCGGAGAGCCGGGACATCGGGGGCGGCAGGGAGGCCCCACCGGTGCTGACCGAGCGCGAGCGGGAGGTGATCGAGCTGCTCGCCACGGGCATGGAGCGCCCGGAGATCGCCGAGAGGTTGGTGATCAGCAAGGACGCAGTGAAGAGCCGCTTCGACAGCGCCAAGTCGAAGCTGGGGGTCCGTACGCAGGAGGAAGCCGTCGCGGTCTATCTGAGGCTCCGTGACGAGGATGGCTGAGGCACCCGGCTCCCCGCCGCCCTACAGCGGGCAGCAGTTGTGGGGTCTCACCAGGCGGCTGCGGCTCCTGGTATTCCGTGCGACCCTCGTCCTGGCGGCCCTGCTCGCCCTGCCCGCGGCGGCGATGATCGCGCTCGTCGGCAAAGAGGTGGGTGTCCGGCTGGCGATGCTCGCGATCCTCGCCGGTCTCTGCGCCTTCGGGGCGGTGCGGGCCGGCTGGTGTGCCGAGCGCCTTCGGCGACGCCCGGGCCTGCTCCTTGTGGTGGCCCTCCTCGGCGCGGGGGCGCTGGTGGCCGGAGGAGCCCGCCAGGACGCGACCTTCCTGGTGATCGCCGCCGTCCTGGTCGGAGCGCCCGCCATCGTCGAGGTGAGAAGCGCGATGGGAGCCGGGGCGATCGTGGCGCTCGCCTATGCGGCGAGCATCGCGATACGCGGGGAAGCGTTCCTTCTCGACGGTTCAGCGGGCGATCTCGCCGCCCTGCTCTCGCTGCTCGTGGCGATATATGCCGCCCACAGGGCGGCGGAGCTGGCCACGATGACCGTCGTCGACGTCAACCGCGACGCAAGGGACGCGGCCACCGAGGTCGGGGAGGCGATGCCTGCGTCGAGGCGGGGCCGGTTCGTCGAGGCAGACGGTTCGCGCGACCCGGTGTCGGTGCGGGTGATCAGCCAGGAGGCGACCGACGGGACCCGGGTCGAGGCCTTGAGGCGACTCTCGGAGGTCGGCCTGACGCCGGCGCAGCAGGAAGTCGCCCTGCTCGCCGGGGACGGCCTGCAGCAGAAGCTGATCGCCGAGCGACTCGAGAAATCGACGAAGACGATCGAGCACCAGCTGCGTGCGATCAAGGACAAGCTCGAGGTGAGAAATCATCCCGAGCTAACGGCCGAGATCCACCGGATACTCGCGTTGCCGCCGGACCGACAAGGCAGCGAGGACGATGCCCCGCCGCAAGGCGCGGCGGCCGGACGGGCATAGGGCAACGGGGAGATCCCCACGAATCACCCCGTTGCCCTATGGACGGCCATCCCGAGGGGCGGCAGACTCTTTCCGGTCGAGCGTGGCATGGCATGGCGTCGATTCGCCCAAGGTGGTTCGAGGAGAGATCCACGGATGTTCAACCGACTTCTCAGATGGTTTGGTTCACCGGTCGAGGACGGCCGAACCCCAGGCGGCCCAAGGTCCGCGGCATGCACGGGGCCGGGCGGTGGACGAGAGACGAGACGATGCCGCTGGACACGAGGCGGTTGCGACGGCCGTGCCGCGGTCGAAAGCGGACGACGGTCGCGCCCGGCGAGGATCCGCACGGAGGCCGGCTCCGAGGGGAAGCGGGCGGCGAGACGAGGCAGGCGGGACTCGACCCCCCGCCAGGGGAGTCCTCATGGGCCCAGGTGGAAGCGTCGTCGCGCGGCACCTCGCCGGCGACCGAGCGGGTCTAGCAAGGCGACGACCGCCGTCACCACCGCGCCGCACCGGGGTCGGTCGGCGCGGCTCCTCCGGCTGGTTCCGCTCGTCGCGCTCGTCGTCGCGATAGTGGGCGTGGTCATCGCGGCGACGGAGACGGCGCCTCCACGCCCCTACTCGCACCTCAAGGCGGTGGTCAGCGAAGAGGCCGGACGGGGGGCAAGCAGTTTCGCGACGCCCGCCCGCCTGACCACCCTGATGGTCCACGTGGTCCTGATCCCGAAGTCCGAGGATCTCGAAGACGCGGCAGTGATCGTCACACCGCCTCCCAGCGTGGAACTGGTCGGGCGCTGCTCCTATGTCGCGGCCGGGACCCGTCACCGATGCATCGATCCTCCTGGCGAAGCCCGAGCGGAGGTCGACCACCTCTCCTCCGACGAGCCCTTGCGGTTGACCCTCGAAGCGAAGGTGGTCGAAGCGATCCGGGGCGAGGAACCGGTGGTCGTGCGGATGAGTTCGGCCGATACCGAAAGAACCGAGGAAAAGCGCATCGAGCTCTATGCACCGACGGGAGGTGCGGGCGAGAGATCAGCCGAACGGATCATCAGGCACGAAGAACTGGAAGGCCCGGCGGCCTGGAAGGAAGCGACCCTGCGGTCACGCGCGGTGGCGCTCGACGAAATCGGCGACGAGTGGTCGCTGTTGACCCCCAGGCATCTCCACAGTGTCGACAGCATCCCTTACGGCCGGCTGGTCGAGCTCCGCAACCTCTTGGAGAGTCGCTTGATCGGATCGAAGATCATCACCATCCACTCGGTCATCGCCAGCCCGCCGGTGCGAGTCCACGACTACACGCTCGAAGATGGCCAGCGCGCCTGGAGGGAAGCCTTCGCCCTCGGGAGCCGCAAGGCACATCGGGTCTGGTGCTCGACGGTGCGGGGCTCCCGTCAGAGCCGCCTGTATCGCGGCGAGACCGTCGTGGTGCGAGCGGCGGTGGTCGGCTGGGGCCTGGCCCGGCCGGGTGGCCGCCTCCTGCAGGCGGTGCTGCTGCTCTGCCCGGCGGTCCAGAGCGTCGACGGCCACAGATCCAGACGCGAGACGTCACGTGGTGGGGGCACCACGGCGCCGGTCCTCACCCAGCGTTGAGGCGGCGGGCGGTGACCGCCCTAAGGCCCGGGAGGGACTCCATGGCCGACCGTTCGACGCTGTAGTCACCTGTCAGGCGGTCGAGGTCTACCGCTGCGAAGGGGCAGGGTTACTGCTTCTCGTCGGGCGCGTCCGAAGGGGGCTCGGAGACGTTGATGGGCAGCCGAACGAGCGCGAGCAGCAGGAGCACCAGCCCCTTGAAGTTGCCAAATGGGTTGTAGATGACGAGGAGGCGAAGGGCGAGAGGGGCGACCACGATCGCGCCGGCAAGAAGCGCTCCGATCAGGCAGACGGTCTTCGAGCTTGATGCCGCGTGACCGACGTATAGGGCGTGGAGCGACGCGTACTGGGCCGCGGCCGGCATCCCGACCGAGACGATGAACAAAAAGATGCCGGCGATTTCGTATGCGCTTGCTTTGGCGAGCTCCCACGTCGCACGCCTGATGCTCTGGAGCTTGCCGTCTGTCCTCTGGAGAGCATCGAGGGACCGCTGCAGATACTGGCGCGAGCTCTCGGACTGGCTCTCCCTGAATCCCGCCAGGGTGTCTTTGACGCCAACTACATAGGCGACGAGAAGGACCGGGATCACGGTGGCGACCGTCGCGAAGAAGGTTATGTCGGTGGCGTCCATGTGAGCTCCATTCTTTGAGAGAAGCGACGGGTCCGCGAACCGAGACGGTACCTAAAGCTGACGTGTGGGTCGTCACAAGATTCAGCAGCAGCCCAGCGGTCATGCGCGCGCCTTTAGGCTCCTCTGATGCGGCTGCTGGGGGTCGACCTCGCCTGGAAGGACGGCTCGGATGGGAAGCCTGCGAACGAGACCGGCGTCGTCGCGCTCGAGCCCTCGGGCGAGATCGCCGCGGCGGGATGGACGGTCGGGCTCGAGGAGACCTTCGAGTGGATCGCTGAGTGGGCGACTGAGGAAACGGTCGCCTTCATCGACGCCCCCTTGGTCGTCTCCAATCCGCCCGGTACCCAGCGGCGCTGCGAGCGTGACGTCGGCCGCCGCTACATGCACCCGTGGAAAGTCGCGGCGAACTCGAGCAACGTGGCGACGAAGGCGCTCGGCGGCGTCCTCCTGCGGGAGCGACTCGAAGCGGCGGGATGGAGGTATGAGGACGGCTCAGGCTCGCAAGGCGCGGAGGGGAGATCCGTCTCGGAGTGCTACCCGTACACAACCATCGTCGGCGTGGCGGAGCTGGGCTACGGCGTCCGCCCCCTCTACAAGCGCAAGCCTCGGAAGATCGCGACGGCCGATTGGCGACAGGTCCGGGCGTCTGAATGCGACGAGCTGATCAGCCGCATCGCGGGCCTCTCCACCTTTGACCCGCCGATCGACCTGCGCTCACACGAGGTGACGAGAAGGCTCCTCGACGAGCCTTCGCCGCTGGCCGACCATCCATATAAGAGCCGCGAGGATCTGCTCGACGCGGCGATCAGCGCCTGGACCGCCGCCTACTGGCGGCGGTATGGCTCAAGCCGCTGCGCGGTCCTCGGTGCGGAGGACCCGCCCGACCAGGACGGCCGGCGCGCCACGATCATCGCGCCCTGGAAGGAGCCGGAGACCGCGACTTGATTGGGTCACAGGGTCTCTTTCGTGACCCCAAGGCACGGAAACCACCCGAGACAGCGGTATTTCGCGCAACATTGAGTCCGAGAAGCCCTGCAAATCATGCACTTTTGTGACTCGAGGATCCGTGCGCTGAAAAGCGTGGTCCCTTCTGACGCAACTCGGATTTTGGGTGGCCTGCAAACCGCATTCCCAAGCGGGTTGCGCTTGACTCCTTCGGGCGCTGAGTCGGATGATTTCGGCCGTTTTTCGAGTCCATTGCCACTTCATTGCCACTTCGAGCGCCTGGAGCTCGCGTCTTCTGAGAGCGGCCCTCGACCTCGAGGGGTGGCCCGGGGAGGAGTTGTACTACGCCTACTTCGTCGCCTTCGGCTCAGCTACGGATAAGATCCATTTGAGTAGTCATGGCCTAGACAGCGCTAGGGGGCGCCTTGAGCGGGGAAGACAGCTTGACGTGTGCTGCCGTGTCACAGTTCCTCGAGGCGGAGCTGTTTCACTCACTTGGCTCCTACCGGACCGCCGGGGTGCTGCTGCGCAGCGATGCGCTGGCCAAAGAGCTGCTACCGCAAACCGGCCTGCGGGTGGCGGTCAAGAGGATGCGCAAGCTGAATGAGAGTCTCGCTGCTCACGCCGATACCGCCATAAATCCCAGCAGGCACCCCGGCGCCCCCGACGCCAAGGGCGAGTTCGCCGACCTGAGCACGGCGGCGATGTTGATCGACGACTTCTACATGGTCTGCGGTTGGGCCCTGGAGACGGTTCTCTCTCCACAGCCGAGCTTCGAAGAGGAGGTCGACCAGAGCAGCCTGGCGCCGCTTGGCAAGTGCTTGTTTTGGGAGCAGGATCCAACCAGCGCCTCACGTGATACCAATGAGAGTCTCCAGAGTTGGTGGTCGCAGACCGGCAGGTCCCAGCCCTCCGAGCCTTCTCCTAACGACGTGGCGACCGCGCCTCGGCCCGTCCGCCTGCGCGTTAACTCCAAGTGCGACCGCTACCGGGGACGTCGCGAGCGGCTGCAGAGTACCTTTCAACTGCGCACTCCGGAGTCGAGCCTTAGCCGCTGCGACGAGCTGGTCAGGGGCCTGCTCGAAACCGATCTCAGTCAACCTGCCGCCGGCCTGCGACCGCAGTTCGTCCTCGAGGCCCTGGTCAACGCTCATCTCAACCTGCACCGGGTCGAGCACGCCCTTTCGGGGCCATTCGAGGCGGCGGTGGGGATGTCGGAGGGCCGCCGGGCCGAAGCGCAGGTCTGGCTGTGTCAGGCGGAGGCCCTCAACACCTTCGTTTTCGTCATCTGCCGCAGCCTGCCGTGGATCTTCGCCGCCGATGCCGAGGAGCGCGAGGAGATCATCGCCTCCCTCGGCGAAGGACCCAACTATCGTCGCACCGATCCCGCCAGCGCGGAACACCTGCAGGCGGGGCGGCTCTTTGACCTGACCTGGCCGGCGCAGCAGGTCTCGCTGCTGGCTCTGCATCGCCGTGCCTTCGGCCACGCCCTTGCCGACCGGCTCGAGGCAAGCTCGCGCAACGACCGCGCCTTCAAGGATTTCCACAAGCTGCAGCGGCTGCTGCGGGTCGCCCGACGCAGCGACGAGCACTTTCACGACCCGCCCTGGCTACGTCAGAGCGAGAGCGAGACGATGTATGAGGAGCAGCTCGCCGCCATACGCTGCCGGCTGCGCGAGCGTCGCTACGGCGAGCGCGACGATCCTGCCCTGAAGCGCGAGCAGGCCTTCCTCGACGGCCTCGACGCGCTCGCGGAAACCCACATCGGCGAGCTTTATCGGGCAGATCACGCCCATCCGATTGCCTTGGCGCACTTCTGCGATGCCTACGACCGCCTGATCCAGCTCTCTGACAAGCTCAACGTCAGAAGCGGCGAAGACCAGGCTCCCGCGGTCCCCGGGACGGCAACCGAGACGCTTGAGGTCTCCGAGGACGAAGATCAGCCGATCCCCCAGGAGGTGGTCAGGGAGCTGCGGGAATCGCACTGGCGGATCAACCTCATGCTCAGCAAGGGCAAGGGCTTTTATGAGGTCGGCAACCTCAAGCGCAGCGTCAAGTGGTTCCTGGTCAGCTGGCGGGCGCTCGTCATCGTCTTTCAGGACACCAACCGAACAGAGGATGAGACGACGGCCAACGCCCGCTGGTTTGCAGCTGAGGACTGCAAGCGGGCGATCGAGGCACTAACGGCGATCCGTAACGATCCCGACTTCAGCAAAGGCGACCTGCGGGCGCTGGTCGAACCGGTGATTAAAACCACCACCGACGTCGATGTACCGGCGGAGTTCGGTGTGTTGGCCGCCGAGATCCTCCTGCGCCTCGGTCATGTCCTTTTCATCTTGCAACTCGGCGGTAAAGATCCTGCCGAGATGCGGATCCCAGCCGGCATCCCCGAACCGACTGACGCCAACTACCTTGCATATGAGTGTTTGCGCGTCGCCGCCCGGCTCGATCCCTCCAACAATCTGGTCGACGCCGACCTGCTCAAGATCGAGTACGGCCGCGGCCAGGCCGGCGGTGCCGAGAGCATCGCCTATTCGGAGATCGAGCGACCGCCTTTGGCCGAGCGCTGGCCTTTTGGCCGCGGTGATTCCGAGCAAACGATCCGGGTGATCGAGTACCTGCTCTTGCGCTGGCTCTGCTTTAGCCAGCCGGGTACGGAGGACGCTGAGCACTCTGCTGAGGCGGTGATTTCCCGCGAGCTGATTCGCCGCTTCCTTACTCATACCGACAGCATCAACGTCAAGCAATCACAGGTCTACAAGTACCTGATGCGTGAGCCCCAAGAGCCGCTCGCCCTGCGCGGCGGTGGCGTGGACGGCGCCGAGCCCTCAATCGAGTTCATCTGCCTTCGCCGCTACAGCTCCTTCTTTCCCTTCGTGCCTCGGCCCTCGGCCTTCCGCTCGCTGGGCGGCGGCTACTTCTTGCGCCTCAATCACAGCGATCAGCCCCGCTGTCCGAGCCCCTACGGGATCGCGATCGATCCCGGCCCCGACTTCATCGCCAACCTCTACCGCTGCGGCTTCTCACTCAGTGACATCAACATGATCGTAATCACCCACGACCACGCCGACCACGCCGCGGCCCTCGACCCGGTCCTCTCGCTGATGGGCTACCGGGCGCGCTTCGGCGACCGCACCTACCGCGGTGCCGCCCGCCGGCGCGCCACTGGCGACCAGGCGCCGAACCGCCTACTGATCGTTGGCAACGAGAGCGTCGTCAAGCGCCTCTCTTATTTCAACGATCCCCACATGACCAGCGAACAGTCATCCCGGCCCGACGCTGTCCGCGTCCTCAGCTTCGATCAGTTCGAGGCCTTTGACCCCGGCCGCGACGCGGTTCGCTCCCAGAGCGAGGTGCCCGAGGCCCTCGTCCCCCACGATCTGCGCCTGCGGCCGGTGATCTCAATTCGCCACCGCGACTCCGGCCGCCACCTCGCCTACGGGATGCGCATCTCCCTCGGCGAGGATGGTCCCTCGATCGGCTTTACTGGGGACACTGGCGGCTTTAACCTTTGCCGCGACGAGCAGGCCTCGCGCTGGGAGGTCGAGTTCGATGACAGTGACGGAATCCTCACCCGCACCGGCTCCCATAGCTGGAAGGCGCACTGGGAGGAGGTTCTGACCGCCGACGTCCTTGTCGCCCACGTCAGCGCCCTGCCGCTGAGCCAGCTACAGGCTGCGGCCGACGACGGACGTGGGGCCGAGGACCACAAGAACTGGCAGGGCTATGAGGCCGACCGGGAGAAGCTCTGGGAGGTTTGGCGCAACGTCCGCGAGGACGTCCGCAACCAGATCAACTTCGCACTCTGGCTGAAGGATTCAAAAGGCAACACCGCCAAGCCATTGGAGGACATTCCGGCGGAGTTCCGCTGGCCCCGCGATCACCTCTACTTCGCCGGCTTGCTTGAGTTCGCGCGTGCCTACAAAGGAGAGCGCGACCGTCTTGGTGAGCCGGGCCTTTTCTTGGTCGGCGAGCTGCGCGAGGAGCTCGGCAGCTTTCGCTCAAAGATAGCCACCAATGTCGACCGCCACATCTTCGGTGCCGTCGATATTGAGCAGCACGGCTGCAAGGCGCTCACCGCCGATGTCGGCCTGCGTCTGGTGATCGGCCGGCGAACCCCCGGCTCGGAGGCCCCGGCGGTGCGCGTCCTCTGCTCGATCTGCGACCTCGACAACGATCGCACGATCGACGAGCGCTTCCACGATCCCGGTGACGTCCGCGAGGTTTGCGTGAAGGGCGAGAACGAGGGCATCTTCTACAACTGTCTCAGCCATGATCCCTCTAATCACGACCAGCCGGTCTTTCTTGAGCGGATTGAGCGCTACGACGTCTTCGCCAATGAGCTCTTTCGCTGAACGACCTCCCGCCACCACGCCAATCTAGGCCCACCCGGTGGCTCCCAAGGACCTCGGCGCCCCCGCTTAGCCAATAAACAGAACAGTGCCTTCGCCCCGGTTGCGCTGTCGCCTCCACGCCGGCCGGTCTGTGTTTTACCGGCCACGTCGCCACGCCTGCGAGATTGCCCTCGGTCGAGACGATGGCCTACTAGCACTCTCGACGTGGCACTTCAGCGTAGAAAAAACCGTAGAACTGGGTTCTACTTCCGCACCGCTTGCCAGAGCCAAAAGAGCCAGCCCTGCGCCGCCGACCCCGCCCACCCACCATTGAGAGGTGAGTGACCGGGGTCGGCGGCTTGGACTGGCATATCAACTGGCAGCGGTGCGGAGGTAGAACCGAAGGACCGGAGTGAAGTGGGGAGGAGGTCAGGAAGCAGAAACAACAAAAACAACAAAAGAAAAACGAAGAACAGAACAGGCCAATCGGAAAGGAAAAGCAAGGAGCGATTGGCCCGAGAACGAGCGCGGCGGCGGCGAGCGCGAGCGAGCAGACGATGGACGGCTCGGCGGGCGGACCGACGGCGACGAGGACGACGGCGAAGCCGGGCTGGGTGCCGGCGGCGCTAGTCGGCGGGCTTGCGGCGAACCGTCTGGGACCGTGAAGTCCGTACCGCCCGCCCGGCGAGCCGTCCTCCCACGGCCAAGCGGGGAGCAGCGTCCGCATCGCCCCACCCGCGCGAACCCGGCTGAGCCGAAACCGCCCCGCCCCGCGCCCGACCCCAGGCGCCCGACCTCGATGCCTAATTTGCAACCGAGCCGCTCGGTCGACTCCCGCCTCTTAGGGGCGTTCTGCCGACTTCGGGTGAGATCCGGAATCGCGCTTTACGCAATCGGCAGATGCAACTTGCAGAAAGACTCCTTTGCGGTAACTATTGTCGGCATGAGGTTCCTGGCAGCGCTCGTGGCCACAACCGCCCTGGTTCTCGTTGGCGCCAGCGGGGCGCGTGCCGACGAAGAACTGCCTGGGGCCTGCGAAGTGACCTCGCTGAGCCGAGTCCAGTCGACCGTCCATCTCGATCACTCGACCCTGCTCAAGAACTCGAGCGACCTGGAAGGCACCGCCGGGCTGGAACCCAGCGAACTGCCGCACGCCGTTCACACCGTCTGCAACGTCGGGTTGTGGACCGGGTCGAAGCCGAAGAGCCCTGGCGCCCTGCTCGCCAAGGCCAAGCGCGGGCAGGCCGCTCAGGTCGGCATCGACACCTGGGCCCCGAACGACGAAAGTCCCGACGTCGAAGATTGGATCAAGAACGAATACGACGAAACCACCAGTGCGTTCTTGAAGACGAGGTTCGCCCTCGTCTACAAGATCCCCGGCAAGGCCAAATCACTGAACCCTGCCGGCGAGGGCTACCCGGGCGCCGGGGTGGTGATCAAGGGCTCGGGCCCGGCCAAGGGGACCGAAGCCGCCGTCGCATGTTGGTGGGATCACGCGACCACGCGGGACATCTGCCTGTTCGACGAGGAGGCCGAAGGCAAGCCGGTCGTCGACCATCTGAATGCGCTGGCGAAGGCAATCGTGCCGAAGTTCCTGGGGGCGCCGTAGGGACGCTTCCACCCGCGGCCGGTCAAGGCCGCCCTGCACAACCAGAGGGCCGGCAATCTCCTTATCGCCCCACCCTGGGCGAACCGCCGCAGCCGCCTGGGGCCGGGAAGTCCGTGTCGCCCGAATCCGGGCGAACCGCCGGTCCCACCGCCAAGAGCGCCGCAACCATGTATCGCCTGAACCCGCAGCCGCGAGCCGACCGCCCGTGCCCCTACCGCTCGCGCAAGGCGAGCCCGCCGCGGACCATCGGCCCCAGCGACGCCGCGAGGATCATCGCCGTGGTGCGCTTCGACAGGCCGTTGCGCCCTGCGGCGATCGCCGCCAGCGTGTCGGCGCCGTCGCAGACCATGCAGGCGATCAGCCACTTGCGCTGGACGTCGCCCTCGGTCACGTGAAGCTCCCAGGCGAGCGCGACATCCCGCGCCCCCATTAGACGGGACAGGTAGGACGCCAGCGGATCACGGGGGTCGACGCCAAAGGCCTTGCCGACGGGACCGGGGAACGCCCAGATCGCAACGCCGAACGCCATCCGGCTCACGATCAAGCTGTTGAGCGCACGGCTTCGCTTCACGCTGGCAGCCTATCCCCCCGGCGACCGCCCTTCCCCCAAGAGGCCGGCGACCATGCGTCGCCTCACCCAGGGGAACCGCCCTGGCCGCTGAGCAGACCGGGAACCGCACATCGCCCCGAATCGCCGCTAGGAGGGGTTCACGTCAGCCTCTTCTACGTCAGCGCGGTCGCGAAGTAGCGCTTACGGAGTAGAGGACTGCTGCGCGGACTCTCTCGCAGCGGCCACGTCGACACCCGTCTGCTGCTGGTAGGTGACCCAATCCACATATGAGTCCTTGCGTGCCACGAGGCCATCGCTGACC